>Ga0196971_1000046_pt1 | contig 128652 bp, 112 predicted proteins | sample S1v_1013CmetaG_FD_148660 | JGI IMG/M metagenome (GOLD analysis project Ga0196971, IMG submission 148660) | Soil microbial communities from Anza Borrego desert, Southern California, United States - S1+v_10-13C | ecosystem: Environmental > Terrestrial > Soil > Desert | place: USA: California...
CAGCGTAGAGTGGTTTGGTAAGTCTGTCAGGACTTCCTTACCGATACTTCATTCCTAAATCTTAGCAATTGTATCATCTTTATTACAGCATGTTTAAGAACGTCCAATTCTCAACTTCACGGCACAAGCAGATTTCACAGATTATCACAGATTAAAAATTAAGAAATTTAAGCACAGGCCTGCGGCCAATTTCACAGAATATGGCAGAGAAGTCAGAAGGCAGAAAAGATACAGATTTCACAAATGGCGCGGCCATGCCTTCGGCATTATCACAGATGAAAAATTAAGAAATTTGAGCACAGGCCTTCGGCCAATTTCAGAGAATATGGCACAGGCTGAAGCCCAGGCTACGATGTGATTATGTTTTTTATGTATTCAGCTATGGCCAGTGACGCGGTTAATCCAGGGGATTCAATGCCGATGCAGTTTATTACTCCGGGATAGCCTGCTCCGCTCTCTTCCTTAATGATGAAATCAAGGAAATCTTTTTCTGCCGCAAGCCGCGGGCGTATACCAGCCATTTCAGGTGTAAGGTTCTCCGGACAAATACCGGGAAGGTAACTTTTTACTGCTTTGTAAAATGAGTCCCACCTGTTTTCATCAACCGTGTAATCCTCTATGTTCCCCGACATTGCTTCAATATCGGGTCCGAATTTCACCTGGTTATTCAGATCAAGTGTTATATGAATCCCGAGTCCTTTCAGTTTAGGTACAGGCACCGGATATATAAGATGAGTTATTGAATGATTGTAACCTGTGAGTCTGAAGTAATTTCCTTTAGAGAATTTAATTTTATACTCTTCATTTAAGATCCCGATGGTTTCAGAAACTTTATCGCAATAAAGTCCCGCGCAATTAATTATATAACGCACATCTACTGAAGTTCTTTCACCTTTATCTGAAATGATCTGAACCCTGTATCCTTCAGATGTTTTCTGAACATGTTCAGGACGGGAATGAAATACATAATCTACTCCCCTTTGTTCTGAGACATGCTTCAGGGAATCCATTAACTCATGGACAGATATAATGCCGCTGGTTGGAGAATAGAGTCCACCTGTGCAGGAGATGTCTTTCTCTTCTGAAGTGATTTGCTGAGCTGTTACGGGGTAGAGTTCATGCATACCGGCATTTTCAGCATTTATTTTTATTGAATGAAGTTTTTCAAGTTCATCATTGTTCTGAGCAATGATGTATTTTCCGGTTCTCCGATGGTTTATGTTGTGTTTGGAGCACCATTCATAAAGCAAATCTTTGCCCCTGATGCAAAGGAGTGATTTAAGGGAATCTTTCGGATAATAGATTCCGGCATGAATTACTTCACTGTTGCGGCTGGATACACCTGTGCCGATGCTGTTTTCTTTTTCAATTAATAAAACAGGGTGTTTGGTTCGGGAAAGGTGTTCGGCGACTGCGAGTCCGACCGCGCCCCCGCCGATTATTAAGTATTCGTAATCCATAAAGTAAAATTAAGGGACATGCAGCAAATAACAAACCGGGCTCAGGAAATTTGGGACAAACCTTCGGGGCGGAGGTTATTATGAATGTGTTGTGGTGGGAACACGCCTATACACGAGAATCACATCTTTGTTATGGCGTGTTCCCACAGAAAGCGTGTTCTCACAAAAACCGTGTTCCTAACCGGGGTGGGAAATAATGCAAACCTCCGGGGTTAAGGAAAACCCCGGAGGTTCCGGAGCACGCCAATACACGTAAAGCGCATCAGTGGGTTAAGGTTAACCCCGGAGGTTAACTATTAATCCTGGTCGTTTTCTTCCTCTCTTTTTACTTTTTTAAGAAATTCTGACATTTCCACCTCATCAAAAAGTCCGTAAGTGCCGAACGCATGTGTGAAATATCCCTTAAGTCCTGAGGTTGTTTCCATCTTATATAAAACGGACATGTCTGCGGGATCTGACTCACCCTCAAATCTGTAAGTTTTTATTATAATTAAATCATCGGGCTTGAATACTTCTTCGGAAGATCTTACCTTAAAACCAAGATCACTCATATAGAATTCTTCTGAATAACCATTTTCAATTAAACTGTTCATGGTTTCGCTAAGTGTATCCATATTTTCTTTATCCTGATTTGGTTTATTACCCATAATAAGCCTTTCTATGTTTATTAATTTCAATATATTTCACTAAGACTAAAAAGCAATTTAATAACTAATAACCCTTTCTTATCCGTTACAGAAAACTTTGTGGAGTGTTATGAAAAAAGCTCTGCTTCTATTTATCATTACTTCATCTGTGCTCTTTGGACAAAACTTCAGAAAAGTTAAAGTCCATTTATCCCATCAAAATGATATTCATTCACTGGCTTCTGCCGGAATTCCCGTAGAGGAGTCATTTTTTAATAAAAAAGATAAAACATTGACGTTGTTTGTCTCTGATGATGAATTTACTAAAATAAACCGGTTATCCTTAAGGACGGAAATACTTATTGAAAACTGGCGGGAATATTATTTAAAGCGAAACAAAAGCAGCAATGCGGAGCTAAGGAAACAGATTGATTTAAGCCGGGAGCAAAACAATGTAACTCAGTTTGGTTTAGGATCACTTGGAGGGTTTTATACTGTTGAAGAGGTATATAACAAACTGGATTCAATGAAGTTAAAATTTCCTTCTATTATTACACAGAAATGGCAGATAGGTACTACCGTTGAAGGCAGACCAATTTATGCAGTAAGAATTTCAGATAATGCTGACGCAGATGAAGCTGAGCCGGAAGTTTTTTATAACGCGATGATCCACGCACGCGAGCCGCAGGGTATGATGGTGCTGATGTATTTTATGTATTACCTGCTGGAGAATTATAATGTTGATCCCGCAGTTACTTATCTTGTCAATAACCGCGAGCTTTATTTCGTACCTGTTATTAATGTTGACGGCTATGAGCTGAACAGGATTACATCACCTGAAGGCGGCGGTATGCACCGCACAAATAAAAACGGGGTTGATCTTAACCGTAATTTCGGACATTATTGGGGGTATGATGATGTGGGCTCGAGTCCTGATTCAGGTTCTCTTACCTACAGGGGTCCCTCAGCATTTTCTGAACCTGAGACAAAAGCTATAAGGGATTTCTGCAATTCCCGTCATTTTGTAAATGCCCTTAACTATCATACATTCAGCAACCTGCTGATTTTCCCCTGGGGATATATAAATGAAGAATCACCTGATTCACTTGTTTTCAGAGATTTCGCTTCAGACATGACTGAATATAACGGATACGCCTGGGGTACTGCCGGTGATCTGCTTTATGTAACCAACGGTGATGCTGATGACTGGATGTACGGTGAACAGTCAGTGAAGCAAAAGATATTTTCTTTTACACCTGAAGTGGGGGGTGATATGGACGGCTTCTGGCCTCAACAAAACAGGATACTTCCCTTAGCCCGGGAAAATCTTTACCCTAATCTTTATCTGGCGTGGACTGCAGGAGCATATGTAAAATTAGCTGACTTCAGGCTTAACAAGGAATATATAAATCCCGGTGAAACCATTGAGATAACACCCGTGCTGAGAAATAAAGGTCTGGAGGTCAGCCAGAATTTCACTGTTGAATTAATTCCAATTACAAAGAACGCGTCAGTATCAAACGCACTGACATTCAGCGGTTTAAAAAGCAGAAATACTATTTTATCTGAGGTGCCTTTTTATGTGCATATTTTTTCAAACACATCAGTACAGGATGATATAAAGCTGCAGTTAAATGTAAAGTTTGATAACCTGCAGGTTTCAACTGACACTATAAGTCTGAGGGTTGGTTCACCTGAAACAATTTTTAAGGATACTACGACTATAGTGAGCAGTTTCTGGAACACAAACACATGGTCACTTACAAATTCTGATTATCATACCGCGCCCATGAGCTACACAGACAGCAGGAATGGCGTTTATGAGAATAATGCTGAAGCTTACATGATTACGAAAAACTCAATTGACCTGACGTGGCATAATAATCCTCTTCTGACATTCTACACCAGATATGATATTGAGAAGGGATGGGATTACGCCCAGGTGAAGGTATCGACTGATAACGGGCTTAACTGGAAAGCATTGAAAGGAAAGTATACAAGAACAGGAAGCCAGTCGCAGGTTCAGGAACCATTATATGATGGAAAACAGGAAAGCTGGGTAAAGGAAGAAATGGATCTGAGCGCGTATGCAGGATCAAAGATTAAGCTCAGATTTGATCTTAGAAGCGATGCCTGGGAGCAGAGGGACGGCTGGTACGTTGACGATATTTCAATTGTGTATTATGCTGTTCTTCCGGTTGAGCTGTCTGCTTTCACTCTAACGCCCGAGAAGAATAAAGTTAAATTAAGCTGGGTTACTGTTTCAGAGCTGAACAACAAGGGTTTTACTATTCAGCGATCAAAAGATCAAGTTAACTGGACTGAGATAGCATTCATTCATGGGCATGGTACAACTTTAACAGAAAACAGATATTTCTATTATGATATCTCACCACTTAATGGTAAATCGTATTACAGGTTAGTACAGATTGATTATGACGGAACAAGAAATGTATTAAAGACAGGTGAGATAAATGCTGCGGGAATTTTTGATTACAGTCTTTCACAAAATTATCCCAATCCATTTAATCCTGAAACAATGATCAGTTATACTCTTGCAGAAGCAGGTTTTGTATCATTGAAGATTTATGATGTTACCGGCCGTGAAGCCGCGGTACTGGTAAATACTTACCAGGAAGCCGGAAGATATGAGTCTGTTTTAGATGCCGGCAAGGCAGGATTGAGTTCAGGAACATATATTTATTCGTTAAAAGTAAACAGCTTTATATCGCATATGAAATTATTAATAATTAAATAGTTATGGGATATATACGCGCTTTTTGCCCAACAGGTTGAAACCTATGCTACGATGGGGTTTTCAGTTGGCGGGATTTTATAATAGAATCGTGATTTTAAGGCAACAGGTTGAAACCTGTGCTACAATGGGGTTCTCAGTTTGGGCGGGATTTGAAACTGGGCTGGAATTGAAATTTTAAGTTTGGACTTGCTAATTCAAACTAATTGTGTTAGTTTTAATCTTTCTTTTGGCCCCGATGAGGGCATTTTTTATTTATATGAATCTTTTGAATCAAAATATTGTTGAAATTTCAAAGCAATCAGCCGAAAAGCTGGGCTTCCTTTTAATTGATGTCTCCTTTCGCGGAGATGAAAGAAACCGTATTATAGAAATTTATATCGATAGTGAAACAGGTATAAGTACCGAAGACTGCGCCAGACTTAGTGATGAAATAAACACTATTCTCGACGAACAAAACTTAATCTCTTCTAATTACAGGCTTGATGTTTCTTCCCCCGGCGTAGACAGACCATTAAAGTACCTGGATCAGTACAAAAAACATCAGAACAGAAAATTTGAAATTGTTTATGAATCGGGGGAACAAATTCGGAAGGAAGTCGGAAAACTGGATCATATTGAGGATGATGTTCTTTATTTTTATATAAATAATATCCTAACACCGGTAAATTTTAACCAAATTAAGTCAGCAAAAGTATTAATTAGTTTTTAAGGAATAAATTAAATGAATACCGAAATAGTTGAATCCTTTTCCCAGATGGTCAGGGAAAAAAGTATCGACAAAGATGTTCTTGCGGGAATCATTGAGGAGATTTTCGGTCTCCTGGTCAGAAAAAAATATGGTCCCGACGCGAAGTATGATGTTGTGTTCAACACAGATAAAGGAGATATAGAAATATTTCTTGAGAGAGAGATAGTGGATACTGTTATTGATCCTAATATACAGGTTGGAATAGATGAGGTTGAACGCCGCGGGAATGAGGATGAACTTGAGGTAGGCGAAATGTTTGTAGAGAAATTAAACCTGGAATCATTCGGACGCAGGCTGATCAATCTTGCAAGACAGAGTCTGAACCAGAAGATACGTGAGCTTGAAAAAGATGTTATTTATAATGAATACTCAGATATGCTGGGTGAAATTGTTGTAGGTGATATTTACCAGGTCAGGAAAAATGATATACTGGTCAATCATAATAAGAATGAATTATTGCTGCCAAGAAATGAACAGCTCCCCAGGGAAAAATACCGCAAGGGTGAGACTATAAGGGCAATCGTAAAGGAAGTAAGGAAGACTCCAAACGGACCTGTAATAGTTATCTCAAGAGCTGATAATGTTTTTCTGCAGAGGCTGTTTGAAATTGAAATACCGGAAATTTATGATGGTGTTATTGATATCAGAGGCATTGCCCGCGAACCCGGTGAAAGAGCAAAAGTGGCAGTGGAATCACAGGATAACCGAATTGACGCTGTCGGCGCCTGCGTAGGAATGAAAGGTGTAAGAATCCACGCAATTGTAAGAGAATTGAATAATGAAAACATTGATGTTATAAACTATTCTGATGATCCGGCTGTTTATATTCAGCGTGCACTATCCCCTGCCAAACTTAAATCAATTGATGTTGATGAGAAGGACAGGAAGTGTACGGTTGTTGCAGACAGCGACCAGGTTTCACTGGTTGTAGGACGCAGCGGGGTTAATATTCGTCTGGCAATGAAACTCACAGGATTTGACATTGAAGTACTCAGAGAGGAAAAAGCATTCGAGGATTACGAAGAAGATATCGAATTGTTTGACCTTAAAGAGGAAATTGGTCCGGATGTTTATGAAATACTTATCAATCATGGTTTTGACACCGCTCTTGAAGTATTAACAGCCAAGCCGGATAAGCTTGAGGAAATTACCGAACTTTCTCAGGAAGATTTAAATAAGATAATTGAAATACTTAAAGGTCAGTTTGAAGAAGAAGAGTAATCTGTTCTTTTAACAATCTTTTGAATAAAACAGGATTTTTTACAGGTTTACAGAATGTCCGAAGACGTAAAAACAAAAAAACTAAGAATTTACAAATTTGCTTCCGAGTATAATTTATCTGCTGATATGCTGGTTGAGTTCCTGCAGAAAAAGGGCTATGAAGTAAAATCACATATGTCCGCTCTGACCGATGAAATGCTCGCAGATATCGAGAATCATTATAAGAAAGATATCGAGAAAGCGGAAAAGCATTATCGTAAGATTTCTGAATTCCAGAAGAAGAGAGCTGAAAAAGAAGCTCCGAAGGAAGAAGAAGTCAGGGTTGAAGTGCAGGTCCAGGCTCAGCCGGAACCGGAGATGGTAGACAACACAGTTGAGCATTTACCCATCGAGGAGGTTGAGATACCTGAAATTGTGGAAGTAGTAATGCAGGAAGTTCAGCCTGAAATATCAGAACCTGAAACTCTCCCGGTTACAGAACCTGAACCCGAACCTGTAAAAGAAATACCCGTAGAACCAGAAAAGCCTCCTGTACAGGAACCTCTGTTAAATGATAATGAACCATTTTCACAAACTGAAAAGGTGCCGGAAGTTAAGATATTCAGGACAGAAGCAGAGCTTGATCTTGAGAGGAAGCGTAAGGGTCTGAAGATAGTTGGAAAAATGGATCTTGACAAGGAGAAGCGCGAGAGACCGAAACCCGTTGAGCGGCCTGAAGACAGGAAGGAAAGACCCGCTCCTGCACCAGGTACCGGAGTAGCTCCGCGCAGTACAGCTGCTGAAGAAGAGGCCAAGAAAAGAAAGAAAAAACCAAAACCTAAAAAGAAAACTAAAGTTGATGCGCCGGTTGAAGAACCTGCAGCGGTTGTTAAAAAGAAGAAATTCAAAAGAATTGAAGTTGATAAAAAAGATGTAGATGCTGCAATAAAAAGAACAATGCTCAGTTTTGATGATTCTACTGTTGCCGAACGCGCACACAGCAGAAAGAAAAAGAAGAAAGAAAAAGCGGAGGAACAGGTCAGACGATTAGAAGAGATGCAGGCTGAGAAAAAGCTGAGAGTTACTGAATTTATTGCTGTTAATGAAATCGCTAATCTTATGGGCGTACCTGTAAGCGAAGTTATATCCAAGTGTATCGGACTCGGCATTATGGTTTCAATAAACCAGAGACTTGATCTTGAGACAATCACACTGGTAGCAGATGAGTTTGGATTTGAAGTTGAGCTTCAGGAAGAATATGTTTCAGAAGAATTACTGGACACACCGGATTCTGAGGATACATTAACACCAAGACCGCCTGTAGTAACCATTATGGGACACGTTGATCACGGTAAAACCTCTTTGTTAGACCGTATCCGTTCAACGAACGTAGTTGCAGGTGAATCAGGAGGTATTACACAGCATATCGGCGCTTACAGGGTTGATGTTGGAAATGGTAAATCAATTGCATTTCTGGACACACCTGGTCACGAGGCATTTACGGCCATGAGAGCACGAGGCGCCAAAGTAACAGATATTGTAGTATTGATAGTAGCCGCAGATGATGCTGTGATGCCTCAGACTGTTGAAGCTATTAATCATGCTCAGGCAGCAGGTGTTCCTATTGTAATCGCGATAAATAAAATCGACAAGCCGGGTTCAAATACTGATAAAATCAAACAACAGCTTGCCGACAGGAATATCCTGGTTGAAGACTGGGGCGGAAGATATCAGTGTGTTGAAATATCCGCAAAAGCAGGGCTTAATATAGATGAACTTCTGGAAAAGATACTTCTTGAGGCTGAGGTACTTGAATTAAAGGCTAATGCCGAAAGAGAAGCACGCGGCACTGTAATAGAATCTCAGCTTGACAAAGGACGCGGTATTACGGGTACAATCCTGGTACAGAAAGGAACCCTTGAAATTGGCGATCCTTTTGTTGCCGGAGTTCACCATGGCAGAGTACGCGCGATGTTTGATGAGAGAAATAATAAACTTGATAGTGTAGGTCCCTCAACACCGGTTCTTGTTCTTGGTTTTGAAGGTTCACCGCAGGCAGGAGATACATTCGTTGTAGTTGAATCAGAAAGGGTTGCACGCGAGATAGCTTTAAAGCGCCAGCAGCTTAAACGTGAACAGGATCAGCGCCAGATTCATCATATAACTCTTGATGAAATCGCTCACCAGATCAGTATCGGCGGTGTTAAAGAACTTGCGCTGATAGTGAAGGGTGATGTGGATGGTTCTGTTGAAGCGCTTTCGGATTCTTTAATGAAGTTATCAAATAAAGAAGTAATCATAAATGTAATACATAAAGGCGTGGGCGGTATTTCTGAAGGCGATGTGCTGCTGGCAGCTGCTTCGAGAGCCATCATTATCGGCTTCCATGTAAGACCAAATCTTAACGCGCGTAAATTAGCAGAGAGCGAAAAAGTTGATATACGTCTTTACAGCGTTATCTATGATGCCATCAATGAAGTGAAATCAGCTCTGGAAGGATTGCTTTCACCGGTTATCTCTGAAGAGATTGTGGCGACTCTGGAGGTTAGAGAAACCTTCAAAGTGCCTAAGATTGGTACTGTAGCAGGATGCTATGTTCAGGAAGGCAGAATTTCCAGATCAAGCAAGATACGCGTAATAAGGCAGGGCATTGAAATTTATGAAGGCGATCTCTCTACATTAAAGAGATTTAAGGATGATGTTAAAGAAGTAGATGCAGGCTATGAATGCGGTCTTAATATCAATAACTTTAATGATCTTAAGGTTAGTGATATAATTGAAGCTTACAAATTAGTTGAGACTAAGAAAAAACTTGAGTAGAGACTCAGGGAAAGAATGATCAAATGTCATTTAGAAAAGATAAAATTCAAAAGCTTATAAAAGAAGAGATCAGTTTAATTTTCTTACATAAAATTAAAGATCCGACAATCGGATTTCTGACAATTACGAATGTAAAAGTTAGTCCTGATCTTAAGATAGCCAAGGTTTATATCTCGGTGTATGATAAAGAAAGCCGGAAGGATGTGCTGAATAAGGTTACTGATGTAAAAGGACTTATACGTTCTGAGCTGGCACACAGGGTAAGAATGAAATTCGTTCCCGACCTTGATTTCTACATTGATGATACACCCGATTATGTTGAAAAAATTGAGGATCTACTAAAAAAAATTCATAAGGATGATAACGAAGGATAGCAGAAATTTAGCAGGTATTGATTATTGTCAGGGTGAAGTAATTCTTATTGATAAGGAAATTAACAAAACATCCTTCAACGCAATTTATAAGATCCGTAAAACAATAAACATACAGAAAATAGGGCATGCCGGTACACTGGATCCCAAGGCAACAGGATTGCTTATAATTTGTACCGGAAAGAAGACGAAAGATATAGAAAAATTCCAATCGCTTGAAAAGACCTATACCGGCACCATTACACTGGGAAAAGTTACACCATCCATGGATTCTGAAACTGAAGTTCTTGAGGAAAAGGACTACAGCGGAATAACACCTGCGCAGATAGATGAGGTAAGGAAATCATTTACAGGGCATATCCTGCAGATCCCTCCGATGTTTTCCGCAATTAAATTCAAAGGGAAATCACTTTATAAATATGCCCGCAAGGGTGTAGATATAGCACGCCAGGCGCGGGAAGTTCTGGTATCTGATTTCATAATACATAAAATTGATCTGCCTGAAATTCATTTTGAAATCAAATGTTCAAAAGGAACATATATCAGGGTAATTGCTCATGATTTTGGCAGTAAATTAGGCTGCGGCGGATATCTGTCATCTCTCAGGAGAACCAGCATAGGAGAATACCCTGTGAGCTGTGCCCTCTCAATTGAAGAGTTTATTGAAAGGTACTCTGTACCTGAAGAGGCTTAGGTTTATTTTATTTCAGGTGGAAATAACGTATATTTATTAATTATTTTAAGTTGAATTCCGTTATAATGAATCTGTTTACTGATATCTCTCAGATTGAAAAAAATAATAACACTGTAGTAACTATTGGAACATTTGACGGTTTTCATATTGGGCATCAGCAAATAATAAATGAAGTACTGAATAATTCCCGTAAGAATAACCGGCGGAACCTGGTTATTACTTTTGAACCTCATCCGAGAAGCGTAATTGCCAAAGATTTTAATATTCAGATACTTACTACTCTGGAAGAGAAAATAGATTTAATAGCACAATCAGGAATAGATAACCTCTTTGTGATCAATTTTACCAAAAAATTCTCAGAGCTCAGCTATGAAGAATTCTTTGTAAAGTATATTGTTAACAGAATTGGGATAAGTGAACTGATAATCGGGCACGATCATAAGATCGGTAAAAACAGGGGCGGCGATGAAGACAAACTCACCGAACTTGGCACTAAATATTCATTTTCTGTAACACCTGTAAGCGCAGTTGAACTTGACGGAGATGTGATCAGCAGTACAAAAATCAGGCACTCTCTAATGGACGGAGATATTGAAAAAGTAACCCGGTTTTTAGGAAGACCTTATTCTTTTACCGGAACAGTAACAAAAGGTGCCGGCAGAGGAAGAACTCTTGGATTCCCTACCGCAAATATTGTAGTTGGAAATGGCAGCAAATGCATTCCCCCAGCAGGTGTATATGCTGTAGAGATGTACCTCAGGGGACAGAGTTATTACGGATTGATGAATATCGGTGTGCGTCCAACATTCGGAGATACTGTCAGTACTATCATTGAAATTTATCTTTTCGATTTTAATTCTGACATATATGATGAATCTGTTAAAGTTAATGTGGTTAAGCGCATAAGAGATGAAAAGAAATTTTCCTCCAAAGAAGAACTTATTGAGCAGATAAATCTTGATATTGAATATGGCATGAAAATAATAAATAACTTAATTAATAATAAATCCCGGTAGGCTCTGGGATTATATCGTAAATTAAACGGAGTAACAAAAATGACAATCACAAAAGAAGAAAAGCAGCAGCTGGTAAGTAAGTTCGGAAAAAACGACAAGGACAGTGGTACTGCTGAAGTTCAGATAGCACTTTTAACAAGAAGGATCAATGATCTGACTGATCATTTTAACAAGCATAAAAAAGATCACCATTCCCGCCGCGGTCTGATGATGATGGTTGGTAAAAGAAGAAGGCTTCTTGATTATCTGGCTGGAAAAGATATCGAGAGATATAGAAGTATAATTAAAGAATTAAACATTAGAAAATAAGGATAATTAATGATTTATCGCAAAGAAGTTGAAATCGGAGACAAAGTATTATCGATTGAAACCGGTAGATTTGCAAAACAGGCTGACGGCGCGGTTATGGTCAGATATGGTGATACGATGGTTCTGGTAACAGCTGTAGCTGCAGATTCAGCAAAAGAAGATCAGGATTTTTTTCCGCTTCAGGTTGAATACCGCGAAAGAGCATCAGCAGCTGGTAAAATACCGGGAGGCTTCTTTAAAAGAGAAGGTAAACCTTCCGAGAAAGAAATTTTAAGCGCAAGATTAATTGACAGACCTATTCGTCCGTTATTTTCAAAATCCTTTAAGAATGAAGTACAGGTTATTGCATTGGTTTATTCTTTTGATGGAGAGAATGACGCTGATGTATTAGCCGCGGTGGGCGCATCCGCAGCTCTTAGTATATCCAGGATACCTTTATTGGAACCAATCGGAGAAGTAAGGGTAGGAAGAGTTGACGGACAATTAATAATCAATCCAACTCACAGGCAAATATCTGCCAGTGATCTGGAGATTACAGTAGCAGGCACTGAAAGTTCAATCATGATGGTTGAAGGTGAAGCAAGCGAGATAAGTGAAAAAGATTTACTTGATGTATTAGCCTTTGCTCACACGGAAATAAAAAAGCTTATTAAGCTTCAGAATGAACTTATGGCTGAATGCGGTAAGCCAAAAATGGAAGTTCCTGCTGCAGAATCTAATGAAGAGTTATTCCAGGAAGTTAACAAGCTGGCTTTTGATAAGTATGCTGAAGTTGTTTCAACAGTACTAACCAAAGATGCCCGTTCACAAAAGAATAAAGAAATTAACGATCTGGTTCTCGAAGCACTTAAAGAAAAGTATCCTGAGAGTGAATCAAAGATTAAGGAAATTACTCATGATCTCGAAAAGGATCTCATGCGTAAAAGAATTCTTAAAGAAGGACTTCGTCTTGACGGCAGGAACACTACCCAGATCAGGCCAATCACTGTTGAATTAGGCGTTCTCCCCCGTACACACGGCTCATCACTTTTCACGCGTGGTGAGACTCAAAGTTTATCCACTTTAACTCTTGGTACTAAAAATGATGAACAGATTATTGACGGTTTAGGTGAAGAGTATACAAAGAAATTTCTACTTCATTACAACTTCCCTCCCTTTTCTGTGGGTGAAGTGGGAAGAATGAGTGGTGTTGGAAGACGCGAAGTTGGTCATGGTAATCTTGCAGAAAGAGCTCTTAAGTTCGTGATCCCCTCAGAAACTACATTTCCATATACAATACGTCTGAACTCAGATATTCTGGAATCAAACGGATCATCTTCAATGGCCTCAGTATGTGCCGGTTCACTGGCATTGATGGACGGCGGTGTTCCTGTTAAGAAAGCTGTTGCAGGTATTGCAATGGGTTTAGTTAAAGAAGGCGATGAGTTTGCGGTTCTTTCAGATATTCTGGGCAACGAAGATCATTTGGGAGATATGGATTTCAAGGTAGCCGGTACAGGTGAAGGTATTACGGCTATTCAGATGGATATAAAGATTCAGGGAATATCTTTTGAAATCATGGAGAAAGCCCTGCATCAGGCAAAAGAAGGAAGATTAAAAATCCTTTCTATTATGAATGAAGCCATTTCTGCTCACAGGGAATTGATATCGCCTTATGCTCCAAGTCTCATTACAATAAAAATTCAGACAGACCAGATTGGATTACTTATTGGTCCCGGTGGAAAGACAGTCCAGGGATTACAGAAATTGTATGGAGTTGATATAAACATTGAAGAGGATGGTACAGTTAATATCGCTTCAGCTAATTCTGAATCCGCAAAAAAATGTAAGGAATATATTAAACTCCTTACAGCCACTCCGGAAGTTGATGAGATTTATGAAGGGCGTGTAACGAAGATTCTTGAATTCGGTGCGTTAGTTGAATTTCTCCCGGGTAAAGAGGGGTTATTACATATTTCCCAGATCGATCTGAAGAAAATCAATAAAGTTACTGATGTTCTTAAGGAAGGAGATACGGTTAAAGTTAAACTGTTAAAAGTAGAAAACGGCAGATATAGTCTCAGCCGTAAAGCTCTGTTAAAAGAGACACCTGCTGAAACAGTTTAGTTATAGGTTTTCCGGAGAACCAGTGTTTGAATCCGCGGCAGATCAGTTCTGCCACGGATCATATTTTTATCGGCTAAGGCTCTACAGCAGACACAAGGTTTTTCGATTACAGCTTGTAACAACCGGTTGATATCATGAAAGTCGGCAAATTAAATCTTTCAAGTAAAGCATTAGTTGCCCCTATGGCGGAAGTAACAGATGCACCCTTTCGTCAAATATGCCGGGAATTCGGAGCAGGACTAACCTTCACACAAATGGTTAGTGCGAAAGGTATTGTAGTTAATTCATTCGACTCATTGAAAGCACTTGCTTTCAGCAGATCAGAAAAACCAATCGGTGTTCAGCTCCTCGCAAATAATCCTGATTATATCCAAAAAGCTATTCAGGAATTAAAACCTTTAAAGCCTGATCTGATTGATCTAAACTGCGGCTGTTCAGTTGCAGCAGTTACCCGTCATGAACTTGGTGCGAGTATTTTGGATAACCCGGTTCTGCTGGGTACTCTGGTAAAAGCTATGAAGGATTCAGCGGAAGAGATACCAATTTCGGTAAAAATCAGGCTGGGCAAAGATAAAAATAATCTAAGCATTCTGAAGAATACCGAAATTATCGAGAAAAACGGGGCTTCACTGGTCTTTATACATGCGAGGACAAGATCAGATTCCTATGCTGTTAATCCCGACTGGCAATGGATTAAAAAAGTTAAAGAGAATCTATCAATACCTGTGATAGGTAACGGTTCGTTGTTTGAACCATCAGATTGCATAAATCTTCTGAATGAAACAGGCTGCGACGCAGTTCTGCTGGCAAGAGGTATTTTGGGAAATCCTTTTGTTTTCAGGAGATTAAATAGTATAATTGATACAGGGAGAGATCCCGGGTTTCCTGATGTTGATGAAGTTAAAAAGACAGCATTACATCATATGAATCTCATAAGAAGAGATTCCGGAGACATAAACGGACCTAAGAAAGCCAGAAAGCATCTGATCTGGTATTTCAGGTTCTTTAACGGCGTTTACGAATTTATCAAAGGAATATTTTCTGTTGATTCCTTCCCTCTAATGGAAGAATTCATAAACGAACATGTAGAAAAAATAAAGAACAACAGTTATCCTGAAGCGAACTTTGAGAACATCAAAAAAAGTTTTAATGAACGGGTTCTCTTCTGGATAAATGAAAACAAACAGGAAACAGATAATTACTAGTTCATTAAAAATAATTTAATAATGCTAAAAGAAATAATTATTAATTCCTCCTCATCACAATCCCGTGTCGCGATTATAGAGGATGGGAATCTTGTCGATTTTTTTGTTGATCATCCGGAAAAAAGAAGGATGGTTGGTGATATTTACCTGGGACGTATAGCACGGGTACTTCCAGGAATCAAGGCTGCCTTTATTGATATAGGCATGAAGCATGATGCTTTTCTTCATTTTTCTGATATTGGCGAGAGGTTAGACGGGCTGCAAAGTATACTGGATGATGATTCAGATCTGGATACCGAAGATGAAGAATCACCCACACAACCTGTTGCTGAATCCGTAAAAGTAAAAAGAGAAGTGACCATTCCCAAGCTCCACAAAGGGCAGGAAATCATTGTTCAGATAACAAAGGAACCGGTTGGAAATAAGGGAGTGAGAGTTACATCATCGATTTCCTTACCCGGCAGGTTTTGTGTGCTGCTCCCCTTCGATGATAAAATTGGTATATCTAAAAAAGTTTCTGATTTCAGAGAACGCAGACGTTTAAGAACCATAGCCAGAAGTATTCTGCCTCAGAATTGCGGACTCATAATCCGTACAGCTGCTAAAGATCAGGCTGAAGATTCTTTATCTGATGACCTTAAATATCTTGCTAAAACCTGGGAAGATATTCAGGCTACCCTTAAGACTGAAAAGCCGCCCACTTTATTGTATCAGGATCTGAATACCACGTCAAGTGTAATTCGTGACTTATTTACACCCGATATATCAAAGGTTCATGTAGATTCCAAAAAATTATACAAGCAAATAAAAGGGTATGTACAGCTTATACAGCCGGCTCTGGCTGAAAAAATTGAATTATTCAAGGATTCTTCGCCGATATTTGAGGCCTTCAAGATTGAAGAACAAATTAAAATTCTTATGGGGCGTAAAGTTCCACTCCCAAGCGGCGGATATATAATCATCGAACATACGGAAGCGATGGTAGTTATAGACGTAAACTCAGGAAGGTATGCAGCCAAGAAAGAACAGGAGCTTAATTCTCTGAAAACGGATCTTGAAGCTGCCCGTGAAGTTGCACGTCAGTTAAGGTTAAGAGATATCGGCGGTTTAATTGTATGTGACTTTATCGATCTTGAAGATGAGAAAAACCGCAAGAAGATCTATGATGAGTTGAAGAAAGAATTCAGAAAAGACCGTGCAAAGGTTACAGTACTTCCAATGACCGATTTTGGTTTAATTCAAATTACCAGGCAGCGTATCAGAGAGAATATACTTCATACTATGCATGAAGTGTGTCCCTATTGTCTCGGAACAGGATTATTAACCAAGAAGTCGAATCTGCTTCATGAAATAGAAGAGTGGCTTAAAAGATTCAAACGTCACTCAAATGAGAAATTTCTTATTCTGAATATTCATCCCTCACTGGGCAGTAAACTTCGTGAAGGGAAGATCAGGATCATAACGAAGCTGCAGTTTAAGCATTTTGTTCGTATTAAAGTTGTTGAAAGCGAAAGTATAAGTCCCGCGACATTCAGGTTCTTATCCGCGAAAACACAGAAAGATATTACAGCAGAGTACATTTAGATTATTGCGGGCTAAAGCTCGCGGGGTGTGGTGTGTGTTCTTTTTCCCAGCGCTAAAAGCGCTGGGCCAGGCTAAAAGCACCGGGCTAGTACGAAGGTGCCGGGTTAAGGGTGAAGCAGAATTAATTCCTCTCAATAAGAGCATTATTATCTACAATTCTACCTTGGAATATCTTTTTATAATTTCAAATTATTTAGTAATTTCATAGAAATGTTTTTATATTTTTGTGACAATACAAGGTGGTAAACATGAAATTCTTTATTGATACGGCGAAAATAGAAGAGATAAAAGAAGCTGCTGCATTAGGTATTCTTGATGGTGTAACTACAAACCCGAGTCTTGTCGCAAAAGAAGGTAAAAACTTCAGAAAACTTCTCGATGAGATACTTCAGATTGTTGACGGACCTGTAAGCGCGGAAGTTATTTCAACAGAATATAGTGCTATTCTTGAGGAAGCAAGAGATCTTGCAAAAATTCATCATAATATTGTTGTAAAGGTGCCGCTTATAAAAGAAGGATTGAAGGCAGTAAAAACATTATGCGATGAAGGCATTAACACCAATGTAACTTTATGCTTCTCCCCTACTCAGGCACTTCTGGCCGCTAAAGCAGGTGCAACATATATTAGTCCTTTTGTAGGCCGTCTTGATGATATCAGCATCAATGGTATGGAACTGATATCGCAAATTGTACAGATATACAGAAATTACGACTATAAAACCGAAGTATTAGTGGCAAGTATACGTCATCCTCTTCATTTAGTGGAAGCTGCTCTGATGGGAGCTGACGTTGCTACGATGCCTTTTGCAGTTATAAATAAATTATTCAGTCATCCTTTAACTGATATAGGTTTAGAGAACTTTCTGAATGACTGGAAAAAACTAAAACAATAACATATTATGAAAAAAACAACTCTCTACAATGTCCACAGCAAGCTCGGTGCCAAGCTTGTTGAATTTGCCGGGTACATGATGCCCATTCAGTACTCTTCTATTATCGCTGAGCATAAAGCTGTTAGAAATTCAGTTGGTGTTTTTGATGTTTCTCATATGGGTGAAGTTTTTATTAAAGGTGAAAAGGCACTCGATTTCGTTCAACATATTACAGTGAATGATGCTTCTAAATTATTTAACGGCAGAGTTCAGTATTCAGCGATGTGCTATCCTGACGGAGGCATTGTTGACGACCTGCTGGTTTACAGGCTATCAGAAAACGAGTTCATGCTTGTGGTAAATGCATCCAACAAAGATAAAGATGTAAAATGGATGCAGGAGAATAATATATTCAACGTGGAAATTTCAGATAACTCTGAAGAGTACACCTTACTGGCTGTTCAGGGACCAAAATCAAATGAAGTGGTTCAAAAAGTATGTAACCGTACTCTGAATCTTGAGTATTATCATTTCTTTGAAGCGAAATGCGCAGGTATAAATATGCTGGTCTCAAGAACCGGTTATACCGGTGAATTAGGCTATGAACTTTATTTTAAAGCTTCAGAAAAGGAAGCTGAATTAGTCTGGGAAAAATTATTCGAAGCAGGTAAAGAGTTTAACATTCAGCCGATTGGTTTAGGGGCAAGAGATTCACTGAGGCTAGAGATGGGTTTCTGCTTATATGGAAATGATATAGATCAGACAACCAATCCGCTTGAAGGCAGTTTGGGCTGGATAACAAAACTTAACAAAGACAATTTCATCGGAAAGAGTGCTTTACTGCAGGTTAAAGCTGATGGATTAAAAAGAAAGCTGGTTCCAATGATATCTGATGAAAAGGTATTTCCACGACATGGTTATGATCTTGCAATTGACGGCAAAAAAATCGGGTGTATAACAAGCGGCACAGTTAGTCCTGTTCTTGAGAAAGCGATCGCTATGGGTTATGTTGATGCTCAGTATACAAAAGAAGATACTCAGGTTAATATCCTGATAAGAGGTAAGGAAGTACCTGCACGTGTAACAAAACTTCCGTTTGTAACTAAATAAATTTGTAAGGCTATTTAATATTTAGATTTTATGAAAATAAACGTTCTTTTTTCTCCTCTTCAGGCTGATGAATTATATTTTACAGGTAAAACAACTGTCATTATTGATGTACTCCGTGCTACAACTACGATTATAACTGCCCTGTCAAATGGCGCCAAAGAAGTAATCCCCGTTAACTCTGTTGAATTCGCCATGAAGGTCTCAGGAAACTTCTTTGGCGGTCAAACTTTATTAAGCGGCGAGCGCAATACCAGGAAAATTGAAGGATTTAATCTTGGGAATTCACCACTGGAATACACAAAGGAAGCAGTCCACGGAAAGTCAATTGTTCTGTTCACAACAAATGGTTCAAGAGCTATTGTAAAAGCAAAATTTTCAGAAACCCTTGTTATGTGTGCTTTTATAAATCTCAATGCTGTCGCTAAATATTGTGCTGATCTTGATAAAGATCTTGAAATTGTATGTGCCGGGAAAAGCGGCGGGTTCTGTATAGAGGATAGTCTCTGTGCAGGAAAGCTCATATATGAACTTCTTAATTATAAAAAGGATCTTAAACTTACAGATGCAGCAAAAGCAAGTTTAACTCTCAATGATATTTACGGTAGGAATATAGTTCAGACTCTTATTGATAGTGAGCATGGACAACTTCTAACAGAGAATGGATTTGCAGAGGACATAAATTTCTGTTCAAGACTGGCTGTATCTGAAGTAATTCCCTTCTTTTCCGGTGGCTCCATTAAGCCGCTGAATTTACCTGTACACCCGATATCAGTTGAAGAAGATAAAAATAAAAAAGAATAGGATGGCTGTAAAAAAAAAACTTACCAAATTTCTTGATGGAGAGAACTATTTTGTTATATCCCTTGAAAAAAAGAAGAAGATTCTGGGGATTTTTCTTGTTGTTTTCTCATTCCTTCTTTTTCTGAGTCTGGTCTCATATTCCCGTTTTGACCAGGCAAATCTTACATATCAGCTATCGGATTTATTCAAAGTATTCTCTTCTGATCCTCAGTTTATTGAAAGGGCTGAAAGTACTCATAACTGGCTCGGGGTGTTGGGTGCTTATATCTCGAACTTTTTCATAAACTCCACAGTCGGATACAGTGCAATAGTATTCCCCGTTATTATCTTTATCTGGGGATATGTTATTGTTACTAAAAGTGAGAATTCAAAACTGGCCTTAAACCTTTCCAATTTCCTCCTTGCGAGCGCTGTATTGATCTCCAGTTTTTTTGGTGTAATGAGATTCAGGTTATTACTCTTTGAAGATACATCTGAATTATCAGGTAATGTAGGGGGTTATCTCGGTATAATCCTGGGCAGGCTTCTCGGCGGTATTGGTGCTACAGCATTACTGGTTACTTTAATGATTATTGTTCTAATCATTGCCTTCGATATTCACCTCAGTAAAGTTGCAGAATTCTTTAAAACCCTTTATGAAGACAATAAACCGGCAGAAGCGGCTATAAAACTTAAAAAAACGGAAGAGAACCTATCAAAAATAAAGGAACTGAAGGATAAACCTAAAAAAGCAAGATTCTCAAAAACGGAACAAACTGTGCCCGAAGAGGAAGTACTCGCTGAAACGCTGGTTGACAATGAAGAGACAAAAATAAAAATAGTAAGGCGGGCCGAAACTCATAACGAAGAATTTTTGCCTGAAAAAGAGATAAAAGAAGCTCCCAAAAAAGAGGAAAAGAAAAAAGTTGATCCGGATGCAGAACCTCAGATCGATAAGGAAATAGAAGCGCTGCTGCCGAATCAGTGGGAAGAACAAATAAACTTTAAGAAGCCACCTCTTTCCCTGCTTAATACTTCTCCTGAAGAAAATTATAAAGTTGCTGAAGATGAATTAAAACGAAACGCGGAACTGTTAAAAGAGAAGCTTTTATTATTCGATATTAAAATTGAAGATATTACTGTCACTCCAGGTCCTGTTGTTACACTGTATGAAATTGTACCTGAGCCCGGAGTTAAAATAAGCAGGATTGTTAGTCTGGAACACGACATAGCCTTAGCTCTTGCTGCGAGGGGTATTAGAATTATTGCACCCATACCAGGAAAAAGCGCGATAGGTGTTGAAATTCCCAATGCTGTAGCGGCTCTTGTAAATGCAAAATCCACACTTGCGAGACTTTCTGAAGTGAAGGAAGAATTACCGATAGCGTTAGGCAAAACAATTTCAGGTGAAGTTTATATTACTGATCTTTCAAAAATGCCCCACCTTCTTATCGCCGGCTCTACGGGATCAGGAAAAAGCGTAGGTATAAATATTATTATCACAAGTCTTCTTTATTCCAAAGATCCGTCAGATGTAAAATTTGTGATCATTGATCCTAAAAAGATAGAACTCTCATTCTATCAAAAACTTAACAAGCACTATCTTGCAGTATCTCCAGATCTGGATGAAGAAATTATTACTAATCCCCAAAACGCCGTGCTGGTTCTCAAGTCAGTTGAATATGAGATGGAGAAGCGGTATAACAAATTAGCCAAGGCCGGTGTAAGAAACATCGTAGATTATAATCAGAAAGTAGCTGATCCCAAAAGAAGGCCGAAAGACACTGATGAAATGCAGCATTTTAAGCTGCCTTATATAGTAGTTATAATCGATGAACTTGCTGATCTGATGATTACCGCGAGCAAAGAAGTTGAAGAACCTATTGCGCGTCTGGCACAGCTTGCAAGAGCAGTAGGAATTCATCTGGTGCTTGCCACACAAAGGCCATCGGTAAATGTTATTACCGGTGTAATTAAAGCTAACTTCAGCGCGAGAATGGCTTATCAGGTCGCCACAAAGATAGATTCACGAACTATACTTGATATGAATGGAGCTGAGCAGCTTTTGGGCAGAGGCGATATGCTTTTCCTTCCTTCAGGAACCCCAAAACCCATCCGTATTCAAAATGCATTTATTTCAACAGAAGAAGTTGAGAAAGTTACGAATTATATTTATTCCCAGCCTGGTTATAAAAAGAGATACTTTTTACCGTCATTATATGAGAAGCGCAAAGAAGCTAATGGTGATTTTCTGGCCGACCGCGATCCAATGTTCGAGGAAGCTGCCAGAGTGATTGTCAGACACCAGCAGGGTTCGGTTTCTCTATTACAGAGACGATTAAAACTTGGCTACTCAAGGGCAGCCCGAATTGTTGATCAGCTTGAGGAAGCCGGAATAGTAGGATCTGCCGAGGGAAGTAAAGTACGGTCCGTGCTGATAGAAGATGAACAACAGCTTGAAACTATTTTAAGGGCATTATAGGAGTTACTAAATGAAAAAACTACTCATCTTCTTTTTCTGCGCGTTTATATTAAATTATGCACAGGACGCAAAAAGTATAATAAAGAATATCCAGACAAAGTTTGGCACTATTCAGGATCTCACGGCAAATGTAAGTCAGAATTCCTCTAAAAGCATATTCTATTATCAGAAGGAAAATAAATATAGAATAGAATCTGCAGGCAGTACAATAGTTTCTGACGGACAAAGAATATGGAATCATAATAAAAAAACCAACAAAGTTGTTATCAGTATGCCTCATGATCAGGAAATGGCATATACCATAAATAATCTTGTATACTCATTTCCTGAGCAGAGTAAAATCAAATATGAGGGGAAAGAAAAAATCGGTTCTGAAAACTGCGACGTAGTAACTATGATTCCTTCCGGTTCAAACAGAAGCTTTGATAAAATTAAAATCTGGTCGGATCGTTCGCACCTGATAAGGAGAGCAAATATTACAGATGCTTCCGGGGTTAATCTTGTTTTTGAGTTCTCAAATATTAAAATAAATACTGGTATTCCTGATTCCAGGTTTTCTTTCGAACCACCAAAAGGAAGCGAAATTATTGACCTCAGATAAAAAGAATAAAAGGCATTTCAAACAAATTGCAGGAATATCTTTTTCTGTAATTTTATCGGCAGTTTTTCTTTATATAGCGTTTCACGGTGTAAATTTTTCCCAGGTACTTAATATCCTTTCCGATACATCCTTAATATGGATATTTATATACATTCTGGTATGGTTTACTTCTCATTACATTCGGGCAGCAAGGTGGAAGGTTATCCTGCATTCCGTTAAACCTGATATGTCCGTTATGAATGTTCTTGGATCTTTAATGGCAGGATATGGTGTTAATAATGTTGTACCCAGAATGGGAGAGATCTCAAGAGCAGTGCTGCTGGGCAAATGGGAGAAAACTTCAAGAACATCAATTCTGGGGACGATCTTTGTAGAACGTATCATAGACATGATCTTTCTTGCCATTGCCATGCTTATTGCAATTACCTTATGGGGCGGTAATCTTTATGAGCACTTTCCATGGTTGAAATCCGCCATCATTCTGACATCACTTTTATTAGCCGCCCTTATAATTATGCTTCTTCTTATTATCCGATTTAAATCAGGATTCTCAAATATAATTATTAAAATTACCGGTAAGGTTTCAGCAAAACTGGCTGGAAAAGTAACCTACATATTTGATATGCTGATAGCCGGTTTTTCAAGTCTTAAGGGCACCAGGAATTATGTTATTACCTTTATATTATCCGTTCTTTTGATCCTGAGCTATGCACTAACAACCTATGTTGGATTTTATACCATCGGAATGAATAAAATTTTGCCCGTAACATTCACTATGGCCTGGGTTCTGATGAGTGTGAGCGCCATCGGGATTGTTATACCTACTCCCGGAGGAACTGGCTCTTATCATACTCTGGCCAAATCTGTGCTGGTTTTAATTGGCTTCAGTGAAGAGATTAGTCTTGCATATGCAGTACTAACCCATATTGTACAGTATATTTTATTTATTCTACTCGCGATATTTTTCTTTTTGTGGCTGAACAGCAGGTCTTCAAAATTGTATGGTGTTAAGGAAAAATTCAGTGATCTCATTGAGGAAACCAAATTGGAAAATTTATGAAATATTTTTTGGTACTTTTAATCTTTCTTACTGCTTCCAATTTTGCCTCTGCTCAGATTGAAGTAAACGGAGGAATGGGTATAGAATTTACCAGTGCTCAATCCCTGAATGATTATTTAACAGCAAATGGCTTTGTTACATTCGAAGAAAGGAATACAGAGTTCAGAACCAACGTAGTTTTCTTTATTGAAGGGTGCAAATATATTAATGAAAACTTTCAATTAGGGATCGGCTACGATTTATCAATTTATTCATATAACTTTGCTTTTCCTGATTTAGGCACTTATAAAGCTGAATATGAAATGCATAAACCTTCACTAATGGCTTATTATGTAATTCCCGGGAAAGGATATAATTTCAAACTAGGCGGCGGAATTGGCGTGAGGTATATTACATTAACTGAAACAATTCCTACTCTGGGCGGAACAGAATATTCATCAACCGGTATGGGATTTTTATTCAAAGCGGTTGGAAATACAACCCTGGGTCAAAATCTATACGCTCAGATTGGCGGAGCACTGGGATTTGATTTTCCCGGGGTTCCTGATAACAACGGAGATTCCTTCTCATATAATAACGAGGAACAGAAGAAGGTAAATATTAACTCATTCTCCGCAGGAATCAGATTAGGTTTAACATATTATTTTTAGAGGGGAGCATTTTGAGCATCTTCGAAGCACTCATATTAGGTATCATTCAGGGACTCACAGAATTCTTACCAATCAGCAGCACAGGTCATCTGACACTCGCAGGCAGGTTAATGGATTTGATATCAGAAACTGAACCGGAACGATGGACTGCTTTTATAGCAGTTATTCAGATGGGAACACTTGTGGCTGTGCTTATTTATTTTTTCAAGGATTTATTCGGTATAAGTACAGATTTTGTTAAAGACAACCTTTCGAACAGAAAAAGGTTTTCCGAACAAAGCTTCAATTCCAAGATGGGCTGGTATATCATTATTGGCACCATACCAGTTGTTGTAATTGGTCTGATATTTAAAGATTTTATAGAAGGTGCGTTTACAAAGAATTTATATGTCATCTCATTCAGCCTGATAATACTAGGTATATTGCTTTCAGCTGCAGAAAGGCTGGGCTCCTTTAAAAAAGATATAAATAATCTAAAGTGGTATGATTCATTAATTGTAGGAATTGCCCAGGCAGTATCGCTTATACCAGGATCTTCACGTTCGGGCACTACCATTACAGCAGGTTTATTCCTGGGGTTTACCAGAGAAACCGCCGCAAGATTCTCATTCCTGCTTAGTATTCCCGCAGTACTGGCAAGCGGACTATTACAATTCTATGAAGCTATTGACTTTCTTGACTGGTCAATGAGTATTAATTTAATGGCAGCAACTTTATCAGCAGCATTCAGCGGGTACCTTGCTATAGATTTTCTGTTAAAATTTTTAAGAAGAAATTCTACTTACGTATTTGTATTTTATCGTATTGTCCTTGGGTTAATTATCCTTGGATTGATCTGGTTCAATTACATAAATCCATAGGGAGATATTAAAATGAAATTCTTAATTCTAATTTTTATATGTTTAATTTATACATGCGTACTTCAACCTCAAACAACATCCAAACAGACGAAAGGAAATAATAAAATGACATCTCAGCAGACAAACCAGGATTCTGTTACAGTAGCGATTATAGAAACAAGATTCGGTAATATCGAGATTGAACTATATACCAATGATGCTCCCAAGACTACCAAAAACTTTATAGAACTAAGTAAACAGGGATATTACAATAATGTACTTTTTCATCGCATTGCAAAAGGGTTTGTGATCCAGGGGGGTGATTCCACCGGAACAGGTGCAGGAGGCCGCAGTATTTATGGTAATACATTTGAAGATGAGCTTGATCCAAATACCGCAAGCTATAAAGAAGGTTATATGCGCGGTGTTGTAGCAATGGCAAATGCCGGACCAAATACAAACAGTTCGCAGTTTTTCATAATGCTGTCAGACGTTCCACAGATGCCTAAGAATTATTCTATTTTTGGAAAGGTAATTAAGGGAATGGAAGTAGTTGATAAAATAGCTGAACAGGAAATAACTCCGAGGATGGGTCCTTCTGATGGTACTCCCGTTCAGCCAATAGCGATGGAAAAAGTTACAATTGAAAACAGAAAGAGAGATATTAATAATATTTTTGAACTAAAGTAAATTTTGAACAGCCCGGGGTTGTGAACCCCGGGTTATGATTTTATGAACCAGTTCCTCCCCTCTTGCAAACTTCACGTCTTCCTATACATTCATCCGCAAAGAATTAAAAATAAACAGGAAGATCTCTGTAACGAAGATAAACCTGATCAGGTCATTGCTTCTTATTGGGATTTGTAGAATAATAAATGAATGGATCGAAAGGAAAAATGAACACTTACTCTGCATTTGCATGATCTTTTATTTAATTAATTATGTGGGGAGGTTTCATTTTTTTATTATCTTTGGCTATCAAAAGAAAGCTCACAGGTTAAAACCTGTGCTACAACAATTCTTGAGATAAAAAATACATGAGCAAATCTAAAACAGCAGTTCCATCGGTATACAGTTTAACTAAATATCTGAAAAAAGAGAATTTTTTGCCTGTGTACTTTTTTTTTGGTGATGATTTTTACAGCGTTGAGAACGCTGTAAAGGCGGTTGAAAAACAGATTAAACCTTTTCTCGTTTCCGATTTTGACAAGGAAATTTTCTCGGGTAAGGATATTACTTTCACCGAGTTACAGGATCTGGCTTCTTCCTTCCCTTTCGGTTCACAGTTCAAGCTTATTATTGTAAAAAATTTCGATGAGGTGAAAGGAGATAAAAGGAAGTTCGCATCATACATTAAAAATCCCTCTGCTTCAACTATTTTGATTTTAAGCAAAGAAGGACCAATATCTAATCTGGATACCGAGCCTTATATATCAATGCTCAAAAATGATTTCATGTTTGAAGCTAAAGAGCTTAAAGGCGCGGATCTGATCAACTGGGTCGTAAAAAATGCGGTACGTAATGGTAAACATATACAACCTGAGAATGCTGAGTTGCTGGCAGGTATGGTTGGAGAGAACAGAAGCCTGATAGAAATGCAGATGCAAAAGATCTTTGCGTATATAGGTGAAGATAAAGAAATCACTTTTGAAATCATTTCCAGTGTAGCGTCTGAATTAAAGGAATATACGATCTTTGATCTTCAGAATGCTTTAGGAAACCGGGATAGATCAAAATCCATTGAAACCGCCAATAACCTTCTGGATAAGGGCAAAGAGCCGCTTTTTATTATTTCGATGTTATGTAAGTATTTTACCAGCATTGCCAGAGTAATTGAAATTGAGAAAGAAACACTATCAGAGCCTGAAAGAGCAAAACAGGCTGGTGTTCATCAATATTTTTATAAAAGCTATAAAAACGCGAGCAGGTTCTACAACAGCAAAAAACTACTGGATATTACCAGAGCTTTATTTGAGGCAGATCTGGGGATCAAAACAACAGCAGCAGATCCAAGGACAATTATTTTGACTCTGATTGCACGAATATTGAATCAAAACACTTAAGAAAGTTTGATTTTATAGGCGCGTTTAATTAAAATTATGCTAAAAAAACTGAAACATTTTCTAAACAGATAGAGTATAATATCATTGACAAACAAGCTATCAGCTCTGACGGATGAAGAACTAATCAGTGAGTTTCAGACCACAAATAATGTTGAGGCATACGAACTATTAGTGAAGCGGTATAAAGATCCTCTAATGAACTTCGTCTTCAGATTTGTCGGCGATAAGGATGTTAGTTCGGATATTGTGCAGGATACAATGATCCGGTTCTATTTGAATAAGGACTCATATAAATCCTTTGCAAAATTTTCAACCTGGATTTATACTATTGCATCTAATCTTGCTAAAAATGAGCTTAAAAGAAGAAAAAGAAAAAACCTGTTCTCTTTAAGCAGCGGAGAAGACGAACAACAGATTGATATTAAAGATCGTGCCGCAACTCCTGACGTTATGGCTGACAGCGGTATCAAAAACCAGATAATTCAAAATGCTTTAACTAAAGTTAAGCCAGTGTATAGAGAAGTCGTGATTTTAAGAGATATTCAGGATCTCTCTTACGAGGAAATAGCTGAAATAACCGGTTTATCAATTGGTACAGTAAAATCACGTATAAACCGGGGAAGGACACAACTTCAAAAATTATTAAAAAATATTTACTACGAGTAATGCCTATGAATAATAATTACTATAATGAAGAAGATAAAAATTTTAACGTTCTCATTAATACTCTTAAATCACTTCCACAGGTAAGTGCTCCCTCTGATTTTGAGATGAACCTTCAGAGAAAGCTGAACAATCTCAGACATGCAGAAAAGCACAAAGATAAAGAGTCATTCTTTTTCTTCAGGAAATCATTTGTTCCTGCTGCGGCGCTCGCTTTGAGTGTTGCAGTTGTGTTCTTCATGTTGTTTGATTTTCGAACAACTGAAGAAAATCCATTTATGGCAAATCCTGAACTCAAAGCTGAATATTCTTCAAATGTAAATACGACATCAATTAAAAATTTACTTATTGATCCTATTAATATTACATCAAATGATGTTGTTATAAAAAAGAAGACCAGTTCTCCGCAGCCGGTGGTAAGACCAAAGAAAGATGTCCCCCAGGAAACTTTTACAGGGCTTGCCGGTACAGAGAGCCAGCCAAATATTCGGGAATTCCTCAATTCAAATCGCGGGCAGAATGTTGATCGAAGTATGAGAGCAAAACCTCAGAGTGGAGGTGCTTTATATAACGATAACAGTCAGATAGTTAGTTTTGACGGTTTTAATCTGGTTAATGAAGATAATGACCAAACTTTATATCAGCTGAAGGCCAGAATGGATTCCCTGAAAAAAATGATGCGCCGCTCCAGATAAAGACTGCTATTTAACTCCGGTAATCAGTACCGGAGTTAATGTTAATTTCAACGAATGCCTGAATTTACCGCAGAAACTCCTGTTCAAAAATAATTTTGATTTCATTTGCACTTCTTTTAATTTTAGACGCTGCTTAACTAATTAAGGTGTATAATGAAAAATCTGAAATCTGCCCTGATCCTGTTTTTTATATTTTACCTGCCTATGGCTGCACAAAATTCCAGGATAATCTTTTCTGAACACCAGAAAGGATTCTATGAAGAGATGTCAAAGGAAATTGAGGATTTTAAAAACCCCAAAGAGGCCGAACCGGCTAAAACAATGAAGGTGGATATGTCAGGATTAGACCTTCCCACCAATATAAATCAGTTTACAAAAATATGGTTTAATGACCCGGTCTCACAAGGAATAACAGGCTGCTGCTGGTGTTTTTCCACAACCTCGTTTTTTGAGTCAGAAATATACCGTATACATAATCGTAAAATAAAACTTTCTGAAATGTATACTGTATATTGGGAATATGTTGAAAAGGCTTCACGGTTTATAAAGGAACGCGGAAATTCTAACTTTGCGGAAGGGTCAGAAGGTAATGCCGTTAGAAGAATCTGGAAAAAGTACGGGGTTGTTCCAGCTGAGTTTTATACCGGATTAAAATCAGGACAGAAATATCATGATCATGGTAAAATGTTTTCAGAAATGAGTGACTATCTGCAGTCTGTAAAAAAGAACAATTTATGGAATGAAGAGGAAGTTATTGCGACTATCAAGGCCATTCTGAATTTTCATATGGGAATTCCTCCGGCAGAGATATCGGTTAATAATAAAAAAATGACTCCAATTGAATATTTCAGAGATCTCAAATTAAATCTTGATGATTATTATGATATAATTTCACTAATGGAAAAACCATATTATGAAAAAATGATTTATAATGTGCCCGATAATTGGTGGCTTGATGGAGAATATTACAATGTACCATTAGATGAATATATGAGTATCGTTAAAAAGGCAATAAAAAGTAATTACTCTATGTCGATAGGCGGTGATGTTTCTGAACCGGGTTATGATTCTTTTAAAGAAGTAGCAATTGTTCCGGATTTTGATATTCCTTCAGAGTATATCAATGAAAATTCCAGGCAATTCCGCTTTAGCAATGGTACCACCGGGGACGATCATGGTATTCATTTAGTTGGTTATATGAATAAGAATGGAAAGGATTGGTTTCTTATCAAAGATTCCGGCGCAGGAAGCAGGAATGGCAGCAATGAAGGATACTACTTTTATCATGAAGATTATTTAAAATTAAAGATTATAGATTTTATGGTACATAAAGATATGGTCAGTGATATTGTAAGCAATTTCAAATGAGTCATAAAAAAGCTCTCCTGTTTCTTATTATGACCTCCCTGCTCTGGAGCAGCGGAGGTCTTCTTATCAAGATGGTAAACTGGAATCCTCCGGCAATAGCAGGTATGAGGAGTGCAATTGCCGTAATTTTTATTCTTCTTTTTACCCGCAAATTCCATATTAAGCTTACACCAATCAATATAGGAGGGGGCATTGCTTATGCTTTAACCGTAGTACTATTTGTTTTATCAAATAAATTAACAACGGCTGCTAACGCTATTCTGCTGCAATTCACTGCTCCCATCTACGTTGCAATATTCAGCAACTGGTTTCTCGGCGAAAAAAATACCCGGCTGGATGCAGCTGTAATAATAATAGTAGTTTGCGGTATGTTGTTATTCTTTATGGATGAGCTCTCCGCAGGAAATATGGCCGGTAATATTACAGCTATTTTAAGCGGATTTGCATTCGCATGGCTGGTGCTCCTGATGAGAAAACAAAAAGATGGATCGCCAATAGACTCCATAATAATTGGAAATGTAATTACTGCCCTGTTTGGGATAGCGTTTATGTTTGACAAAATGCCTGACATGTCAAGTTGGATCGGACTTCTATTATTAGGAATTTTTCAACTTGGTTTATCTTATATTCTATACTCTACTGCAATAAAGTATGTTTCTGCAATAGAAGCTATTCTGGTACCTGTTATTGAGCCCCTTCTTAATCCCATTTGGGTTTTGTTATTTATTGGGGAAAAACCGGGATTTTTTGCTTTAATCGGAGGATTTATAATATTAGGGGCAATTACCTTCAGAAGTTTCTACATAGTGAGTAAACGACCTTCAATTTAGAATTCGCCCGATTCGCACCCCAATTTTAATCACACTAGTTCAATCTTAGTTAAAATTCTTATATTTACTTTAATATTTTAGATTATTTTCGAATATAACTATAAATATCCGTGCATAAATGAATCATAAAAAAGAGCAGACTGCTGCATTTGCCGATGCAGATAAAACTCAGATGAAGGTATCCAAAATCAAAAATCTGAAGCTCTCAGAAAACTATTATGCTACCCTGCTCAACAGCATCAATGAAGCTATAGTTGTATCTCAGGAAGGTAAGTTTCTTTACTACAATAAACAATTCATAGATTTACTTGGTTATAACTCATCTGAACTACAAAAACTAAATTACAATTCCATTTTTTCACTGGATATAATTGACTTTTTCTATGAACGTGAAATATTGAAAACGCAGGGTATTGATGTGCCTTCACATTATGAGACTGTACTAAAGCGGAAAAACGGGACTGAACTTGATGTTGAGGTTAATATTAGTTTCATGAACTACAAAGATAAACCCTCCATTGTATCTATCATCCGCGACATAAAAAAGAGAAAGAGTATTGAAAATAATTTAATAGAAAGAGAAAGTGTACTTCGTACAATAATGAACTTCACCCCGTCTGCGTTATTTATTATTAAAGGAGAACATCTTATCTATGTAAATAAAGCTGCTGAAGAAATATGCGGATATAAAGCTGCAGACCTCCAGTCCAAAAAGTTCTGGGATATTGTGCATCCTGATTTCAAAGAAATTGTAAAAATGAGAGGAATAGCCCGCCAGAAAGGTTTTAATGTTACAAACCATTATGAGTTCAAAATAATTAATGCTGAGAACAAGGAGTTGTGGGTTGAATACATGGCTTCGCAAATTACTTTCAACGGAGAGATTGCCATTCTCGGTACAGGGCTGGATATAACAAAAAGAAAAAATGCAGAAGAAGCACTCATAGAAAGTGAAAAAAGAAATAAAGCGTTATTAAAAGCAATTCCGGACCTTGTTTTCAGGTTCAATGATCAGGATAATCTTCTTGATTTCCATGTACCTTCGGTTTCCGTATTACCTTTTTCGCAACGGGTGCTAATGGATAAATCTCTGCATGATGTTTTTTCAAAAGAACTGCTGGACAGAATTATTTCCGCGAAGAAAAGAGCCTTCAAATCTGGTTCAACTGAGATCTTTGAAGCTGAAATCAGTCTTCAAAAAGAAACATTCTGTGAAGAAATACGTGTGGTTACATTCGACAAGAACGAATACGTAATTATTATGCGGGATATTACAGAGAGAAAAAGAAATGAAGAGCAGATCAGGGTTTATATAGAGGAATTGAAGAATAAACAAAATCAACTTCAAAAATCGACAAAAGAATTAGCAGAACTTAATACAAAGCTCCACGATTCAGAACAGAAATTAATAAAGCTAAATGCTAATAAAGATAAATTCTTTTCGATTATTTCGCATGATCTGAAAAGTCCGTTCATAAGTCTGATTGGATTTGCTGAAATGCTTACCAAGGAATATGAAACCATGGATGTACAAGATATCAGAGCGGCACAGGAAAATATTTACAGGTCAGCTTCAGGTATCTATAATCTTCTTGAAAACTTACTGCAGTGGTCGAGGATCCAGACAGATAGAATAGAGTTCTCCCCAGTTATCTTTAATTTCCATTCCCTTGTAAAACAAGTAATAAACATATTTACCAGCAATGCGCAAAATAAAAATATCACTATCATAAACCGGCTGAAATTTCCACTCATTGTATACGCAGATAAGAATATGATTGACACAGTATTAAGAAATTTATTATCGAACGCAATCAAATTTACTCCACAGAATGGAAGGATCATTATAGCCTCACAGGAAAAGAAAAACGATGTTATATTAAGTGTAACTGATTCGGGTACGGGAATGGATAAAGAGACGAAAATTAAGCTGTTCAGGATTGATGAACTTATTACAAAGGAAGGAACTGACAAAGAAAAAGGTACGGGGTTAGGTTTAATCTTATGTAAAGAATTTGTGGAAAAGAACAGAGGTAAGATCTGGATAGATCCCAAACGCACCAGAGGAAGTAAGTTCATGTTTTCCGTACCAAAGCCTTAGTATACTATACTCCTGCACTGTTAAGCGTGTTTATCATTTCTTCTTCCTGTAGTGCAATATTAATGGCTACCGCAGCCTTAGCACCTTCAGCCGCAGCAACAATCACAAATTTCATGTCCATCGAAGCATCACCCGCAACAAAAACTCCCTTAACATTTGTACGCTGCTTCTTATCGAATAATACCGTACCTTTTTTGCTTAGATTACAGCCCAGTACCTCTGCAAAATTTGAACTTTGCTTATAACCGGTACTAAAGAAAATTACATCCCTGCGGATGGGGTCCCGGTTTAAGAACTCTACAGTCTCCAATAAACCATCTGAACCTGTAATGCCTGTGATCCTGGATTTTATAACAGGTATTCCCGCAACATTTAATCTCTCCTTCCATTTCCGGGAAATGTTTGTGAATCCATCGGTCAGCAAAATAATATCCTCACTCCAGGTTTTCATCGAGAGCGCCAGCTGAAAAGACCCCCCTTTTGAATATACCGCGACGGACTTATCTCTAAATTCCCATCCATCGCAATATGGACAGTGAAAAATACTTCTTCCATAGAATTCAATAATTCCAGGTATTTCAGGCAGACTATCAGTAATTCCGGTGGCCAGAAGGATTTTCTTTGAATTGATAACAACACCTGATTCCTCCCTAATCTGAAAACCGTCCTCAAACGGATATACATCAACTACGGTACAGTTATGTTTCTCAATATCATATTTAGTCAGTTCTTCTTCGCAGATCCTAACAAATTCATTAGGGTTTATGCCATCACGTGTAAGATAACCATGCAGCGCTTTTGAGTGTCTGTTTCTCTTTTTTCCACTATCACAAATAAGTACTTTTCTCCGGCTTCGTCCCAGAATCATTGCAGCGCTTAAGCCTGCAGGACCTCCGCCAATTATAATGACATCATAGATTTTCTGGACAGAAATAGTGAATTCCTCTGGTAATGAATATTTATTTTATTTAATAATTAACTGATTAATTATCAATAGGATTTGATGATCTGGTACAGTAAAGATTGAGTTAATGTGCAATATAAGCAGGGATTAAATACTTTCTGTAGTTCTATTCTTCCTCTATATCTTCAGAAAGTTTATCAATCCATTTTTCTTCAAGTCCGCTTTTTCTAAAGAGCTCGGAATATTTCATTGTAACTAATTGCTGGATTGAATTTATGTCGGTGACAAATCTCTTCAGACTGATATCTCCGCCGTAGCTGAAATAGTAGTCAATAAATGATTCTATATACTTCTTTGTAATCACCGATATTGTTTCAAATGATACAGAGGTAATCTTATCCAAATTTATAAGGCGAAGTTCTTCTTCTGGTCTGAGTACATCCTCTTCCTGAAGAACAGAATAATCTTCAACATCTTCTTCTATCTCTTTACGCATATTCCAAATCTTCGCGAGTTTGAACAGGAGTTTGATGATCTCTCTAAGCTTTTCATCTCTTTCAGATCTGAGAGAAGTATTAAGGTTCAGATCCCGTGCTTCAATTTCCAATTTCTGCAGGAATGAAAGCAAATTTATCTGCTGATTGTTACAGGCCATGATTTTGAATTTTTCGTGCACCTGCTCGTCAAAAACTATGTCACAATCTGTACGGATGTTGTTTGTCGTAAGGATATCAATAACAGCTTTTTTCTTTTCCGGGTAACGACGCTCAAGATACTCCTCAGTTAAATCAAGATTATTATAACATGGTTCAGGTTCATCTATTAAACTGATCAGATAAGATTTCAGCTTAATCAGAACAAGAAACAGATCAAAATTTTCAGAGTCCATATTAACATACCAATAATTTATTGTTACTATCGATAATAATATGCAAAATTAAAGGGAAATAATCCCAGTGCGTTTAAAATAAAAAAGGCCGGACTTAAACATCCGGCCTTTTAACAGAAGAATGATCTTAATTTTCTTCTTCAACGTCAATGGATTCTTCTTCTTCATCCAAAAGACGTTCTTCATCAACAGAACGTGCTATGAGATAGTCTTCGTAGAATTCTTCAAAATCTCCGCTCAGGACTTCCATATAAACATCAAGCTGGTTATTCAGAAGCTTGTCAGCTTCATTGAATAAATTGTTTAATGAAAGTACAGTGCTGCTGGATACAAAACTAATAATTTTATTATCCAACGCGTTTTTAAACTGATCAGCTTTTGCTTTCAAATCATGCAGAACCTGAATACTAATTCCAAACTTCTTTAACCGGGATAATGATCTTTCTGCAAGTGAATATACCCCGAAAGCTTTATCCAACAGCTCTCTGTCTCTTAATCTGACATAATAACTCTGAGAATGTCTTGTTTTTTCTTTAAGAGCTAAATTATTATTCTCTTTGGCGAAATTGAATAAAGCGGATACCACAGGAATAAGTGTAAAAATCAGCTCGTCTCTTAATTTATATGTAATAATTGTTTTTTCAAGTGTCTCTGATGAAAGCTCTTTTTCTTTTCTTTTGATTTCATCTATCATTTTTCTGAGTTTTGTAATTGACCAAGGGAAAGATCTTACTGTATTAATAATTTCCCTGTTTTCCTGGCAAACTGAGACAACTGATTCATACATATTTAATTTGTTTCTTTCGGTATCGCTCATAGCTTCCCTCTCTTTAGTTTTTTTTGAATTGATTTAGAAGTGGTATACGGGTATTCATTCCCGTATACCGTGTAAATTATTGGTAAGAATACAATGTGCCCGTTATTCATATTCTTACCGAGTATTATTTGTTCATCCCTGCTTATATAAAAAAACCACTTAGTTATTATTATTATTATTGTTTAGAATACCTTCGTCTTCAGCATTTTCCATCTGATTTTCTGATGCTGCTGCACTATGAACACGATCTTTTACGGTATCCCACCAGTCGCGTTTTATCTGAATATATCTGGCGAGCTGTTCTTCTTCCAGAACACCTTCTATATCCTCGTTAGCACTTACATCAGCTTCCCTGAATTTTTCAGCATAATCAGTTCTGCCGCCCAGCATTTCATTATCTTCTCCGGTAATTCCGGTTTCGGTAGTATCGCCAGCAACATCAGTTCTATCTGTTTCTGTATCAGTAGTTCCAGTTCCAGTAGTTCCAGTACCTGTTTCACCAGTTCCTGTTGTTCCTGTGCCCGTTGTTCCTGTTCCCGTTGTTCCAGTTGCATCATCACCAGCATTTCCCGTAGCTCTTGCTTCATCTGATTTATCGCGTTTGATGTCAGATATTTCATTTTTATAATCGACCAGAATATCTGTTACTTCTTCAACCTGATCGTTTGTTAATGTTAACCTGCTCTGAAGATCCTGAGCAAGGGTCATAGCTGTTTGTCTGAATTGATCATCATCCTGTCCACCAAGCATATCAGTTCCCTGATTATCCTGATTACCCTGTGTTCCCTGGTTTGTCTGTCCCTGCTGGTCAGTCTGGGTACCCTGATCTGTTCCCTGAGTCTGCTGTGTATCGGGATTAGTCTCGTATTGTGCAAAGGTTAAGGAACTCACCAAAAGCATTACGAAAGTTAATCTGAGAATTGCGCTTATTTTGTCCATCGTATCACCCTTTATTTGTTTACCATATTTCAAATATTTTGTGGATTTAACTTAAGACAAATGGAATGTTTCTGGTATAGGGCAAACACTGAAAGAAATGTAGTATAAGTCTGAAGGGAATGTAGGTGATTGTCCTACATCAATCCAAGTAGTTCCTGAGGTATAATCCTGTTAATGAATTCTCACTTTGAGCGATCTGCTCAGGGGTACCTGTGCATACAATGTTCCCGCCTTTATCTCCGGCTTCCGGCCCCAGATCAATTATATGATCCGCGCATTTTATTATATCCAGATTATGCTCGATAATAACAACGGAATTATTATTCTCCAAAAGGAGGTTGAAACAGTTCAGCAGCTTTTTAATATCATCAAAATGCAATCCTGTTGTAGGCTCATCAAAGATGAAAAGAGTATGCTTCTTTTCGCTTTTCAGGGAGAGATGTGATGCAAGTTTAACTCTTTGCGCCTCACCACCTGATAACGTATTTGATGGCTGGCCCAATTTCATATATCCGAGTCCAACGTCAGAAAGTACCTGTATCAGGCAACTAATTTTTTTATTTCCTGCAAAAAACTCAATCGCCTCATCTACAGACATGTTAAGTACGTCAACTAAGTTCTTATTCTTATATTGAATTTCCCTGATTTCTTTTTTAAACCTGGTGCCCTTACAATCTTCACATTCAAGGTATAAGTCGGCCAGAAACTGCATTTCAACTTTTACAAAGCCTTCCCCCTGGCAAGTTTCGCATCTGCCGCCCGGAACATTAAATGAAAAATATCCCGGTTTATATCCCCTGGCTCTGGCCTGGTGTGTAGAAGCATACAGTTCTCTGATATGCTCAAAAGCCTTAATGTAGCTTACGGGGTTAGATCTAGGTGATTTACCTATTGGTGACTGATCAACAATTTCCAGCGAATCAATATTCGTGAATCCCTGAATTTCACTAAACTTACCAATTTTATTTGGGTTACCTCCCATATACTTAGCTAATCCGCTATACAGAACGTCATGAATCAGAGTACTTTTTCCGGAACCGCTTACCCCAGTAATAACAACAAGTTTATTAAGTGGAATGTCAACGTTTATGTTCTTAAGATTATTTTCTCTTGCTCCTATAATTCTAATTACAGGTGTGTTATTCACATTGCGGTTTTCGGGAAGAGGAATACTCATTCTACCGGACAAATATTTCCCGGTTAGTGAATCAGGATGGTTTACTATTTCCTCATATGTACCTAGTGCAGTTATCCTTCCCCCGTTTTCACCTGCTCTTGGACCCATATCGGCAATAAGATCAGCTTCTTTCATCATCTCGGGATCATGTTCAACGACTACAACTGTATTTCCTATATCCCTGAGGGATTTCAAAATTGAGATAAGTTTCGAATTGTCCCGGGGATGAAGCCCGATACTCGGCTCATCTAAAACGTATAGCGTACCAATAAGTGAAGATCCGAGTGATGTTGCAAGATTTATTCTCTGGGTCTCACCGCCTGAAAGAGTACTGCTTAACCGGTCAAGTGTAAGATATCCCAGACCCACATTGTTTAAAAACGTAAGCCGCTTTATTATTTCTTTCAGGATTCTCTCGCCTACTTTAAGGTCATATTCCGAGATCTGAAGATGATCAAAGAATTCAAGGCATCTGTCAATCGGTAAGCCAATTATATCCTGAATGGCTTTACTTTGTATTTTAACCTGAAAAGTTTCTCTGCGCAGGCGATACCCTTTACATGCAGAACAAATAGCATAACCTCTGTATCTGCTTAAAAGAACCCTGATATGCATTTTGTAAGTTTTACTTTCAAGTTCCTCAAAAAACTTATCAATTCCTGTAAATCCCCTGAAACCTTTCTTTATAACATTTACCTGTTCCTCGGTAAGATCCTTAAAAGGAATGTTTACAGGAATATTATGGTCTTTCGCAGATTTAAGCAGATCTCTTACATGCTTGCTGTATTTAATACTGCACCAAGGAGCAATCGCACCATCCTTTATTGAAAGATTAGGGTTGGGCACAACAAGATTCATGTCAATGCCGATAGTTCTGCCGAATCCCTGACATACAGGACATGCGCCAAAAGGATTATTAAAAGAAAAGAACCGTGGTTCAGGTTCTTCATACCTTGTACCGCAGCATTCATAAAATTTGTTAAAATGTTTTATTTCATTAGAATCAGCGTCAATAACTACAATTCTGCCTTCACCTTCTTTAAACACCGTTTCAATCGATTCGGCTAATAACTCACGTACTCTTCCGCTTTTTACTTTAAAGCGGTCAATAACAATAAATATCTGATCTTTTGATCTGGGTAATTTAAAAGGCTCATTCAGATCAACTAATTTATTCTTTATATATACTCTGAAAAATCCTCTCTTTTTAACAAGCTCGACTTCTTCTTTTACAGTCCGGCCTTCATGGGAGTGCATAGGGAATCCTATGTAGAATTTTTGTTCTTCAGATTTGGATTCCAGCCATTCTGATACAGTCGCTACGGTATCCCGGGTTACAACATTGCCACAATTATAGCAGTATGTTTTACCGATCCGAGCATACAACAATCGAAGGTAATCATAAACTTCTGTCATAGTGCCTACGGTTGATCTGGTATTCTTTGAACCGGTTTTCTGTTCAATCGCAACGGCCGGACAAATGCCCAAAATGTAATCTACATCAGGTTTATTTATTCGTTCAAGAAATTGGCGGGCATATGAGGATAAGCTTTCAACATAACGGCGCTGGCCTTCAGCGTAAAGTGTATCAAACACCAATGATGATTTACCGCTTCCGCTAACGCCGGTAAATACAATTAGTTTGTTTTTAGGAATTTCGAGATCAATATTCTTTAGATTATGTTCCCTTGCACCCTTTATTACAATTTTATTTTGAGTACCCAATGTTCTTTCTCTCATATCCGTCATTCATCTGAAGAATTCTCTAATGTCTTCAGTTGTTTTATTTTCTCGTCCAGTTCCCGTGTTCGTTCTTTTATTTCTGTTATTTTTGAGTTCAGGTTCTTTTCATACTCTGAAACATCCCAATAACCTCTTTGTTCAAAATATCCTTTGAAGAGCCAATTATGTTTCAGGGCTTCCATATTCTCCGCAAATTTTACTGCTCCCTCTCTGATTCCTGATGTTGTACTGACCAGGTTGGTAAGTACAGTAGTAAGAGAGTCACTGAACGTACTTTTATCAGAAACAAGAGCTCCCAGCAGCCCTCTTCCATCTTTCACATTGGAAATAAGGGAATTAACATTACTAATAACAGAATCAGAGCTGACGATTATATCCTCAAATTCTGAAGTCAGATCTATAATTATGTCACTAACTTCCTCTAATCTGCTGGTAATGGAGTTCAGACTTTTATCTGCTGATAATGTAATTTGGGTGGCTGAATTATATAATTGCTCGTCATTAATAAGCTTACCTATGGTTCCGTGTCCCTTATTTATCTTATTAACAATTTCAGAAAAGTCGCGGGATATCTCTTTAACATACCTGAGAGTTCCCTCACCCTGTTCAAACATTGCAGCCATACTTACAGGATCTTTAGCAAGAATGATACCCCCATCATTAACTATATTGGCTGAAGCGCTCCCCACGCTAATTACAACTATTTTAACGCCTACCAATCCTTCTGTCTCTATGGCAGCTTTTGAATCAACCCTTATGAAGTGCTGAACATCCCTTTTTATTTCCATAGAGACAATAACCCGGCCGGTTGTATCTGCTGCTATTTCGATATCACTCACGCTTCCAACATCAATTCCGCTTAATCTGACAGGAGCTCCTGATCTTAATCCTTCTATATTATTAAAATAGGCTCTTACCGTAAATGTTGAAGCGAACAACGAGCTTTTATTTCCTATTAAGAAAATCGCAATGAAGAGCAGAATAGTTCCCAGAAATACAAAGATACCCAGTCTTGCTCCGCTTAAACTCTTAAACATTTTAACTCCGGCTTATACATTTATCTTTTCAGTACTGAAAAAATTCTTAAGAAAGTGATCTTCCGAATCTGTTAATTCTTTTATAGTGCCCTCATACCTGATCTTACCATCATGCAGAAAAATTGCTCTGTCGGCTATAATGTTAGCACAGGTAAGATCGTGTGTAACGACAACTGATGTCATATTCAGCTTTTTCTGCAAGTCGAGAATCAATTCACTTATTTCTTTAGTAGTAAGAGGATCAAGTCCTGTGGTCGGTTCATCATATAGCATTATTTTCGGTTCAGTAATGATGGATCTTGCCAGCGCTATTCTTTTCCGCATACCCCCGGATAATTCTGAAGGCATTTTATCAATCGCTGATCTGAGTCCTACTAAATCGAGAGTGTAGGCCACTTTTTCATTTATAATAGCTTTAGTGAATTTATAATTCCTTACTAATGGGAAAGCCAGATTTTCTCTAACCGACATTGAATCATAAAGAGCGCCGCCCTGAAAGAGAAATCCTATTTCTTTTCTCAATTCATTTAAATCCTTAATCGAGAGATCCTGTACCACTCTACCATCGATCAATATTCTTCCTGAATCCGGCTGCATTAACCCGATCATACATTTCAGCAGAACGCTTTTACCAGTACCACTACGTCCAAAAACAACCAAATTTTCTGCTGCGTTTACAGTAAACGAAATTTCATCGAGTACTATGAAGCTGTCAAATGATTTACTAAGATTTTGAACTGATATTATGTCGGCCATATGAGTAATGTAATTTTAACTAAAACAGTGTCTACAAGAAGAATTAATAATGATGCAAGTACAACGGAAGTTGTAGATGCCTTTCCAACACCCTCAGTTCCCTTATCAGCAGTAAACCCTTTGAAAGAGCCCACAATGCCAACTATAAAGCCAAAAACAAAAGTTTTTACCACGCCTGGAACAAAATCACCGAATGCTATTGAATCCAACACCTGATTTACATAATAAACAAAGTTCATATCCTGGGTAATTATTACGGCCAGATATCCACCTATGATTGCAACAAAAATAACATAAACTGTTAATAGCGGCAGAATCATTGTACAGGCTATTACTCTTGTAACCACAAGAAATTTAAAGGGATCTACTGCTGAAACTTCCATTGCGTCAATTTGCTCTGTAACCCTCATGGAGCCTAGTTCCGCGCCAATACCAGAGCTTACCCTTCCTGCAAAGATCAATGCAGTTATAACCGGTCCCAGCTCCCTTACAACGGATAATCCTACCATACCCGGCAGAAAGGCCTCAGCTCCAAACCTAACCATAACCGGCTGACTTTGCATAGTTAATACAAGTCCGATAATAAAGCCTGTTATGCTTACTATTGGCAAAGTTTTAACTCCAAGCTCATCCATATGTTTTCTTATTTCTGCAATATCATATGGAGGGCGGAACAGATCTTTAAAAAACTGAAAGGTAAAGGAGGATAATCCACCGATTGTAATAAAGAATTCACTTAATTTTTGTGAAACGACATTTTGTCTATTCAAATTTCCAACCATAGGTATATATAAATAATACTCTAAAATTTGAACTCTTACAAGGAATATTACTCCCCCGTTCAGAAGGCATTTGAATAATATCTTATATCAGGTTCTCCACCTTCGGGTTCAAGTATAGCAATTACGTCAAAGCGGCAGTCTACACCTTCGATATTGTTTTCGTAGAGGTATGCTTCCGCCAATTTTTTTATCTGGTTAATTTTACTGCGTGTTATGCCTTCCTCAGGCTCTCCGTATTCCAGATTTTTTCTGTATTTCACTTCAAGAAAAACCAAAGTACATCCGTCCAGTGCGATTATATCTATTTCGCCCCGGTTGTGATAATGATAGTTTCGCTGAACAATCTGGAAGCCCTTCTCGTAAAGAAAATTACAGGCCAGATCTTCTCCTTCGCGGCCCTTATTAGTCGAACTGGAATTCATCCTGGACTTCAAATATGTTTCTTAGGAATGTTTTTCTGTGCAGTTCGCAGGGTCCATATAACTTTAACGCGTCTATATGCTCCCTGGTTGCATAGCCCTTATTTTTTTCCCACATATATACAGGGTATTGTTTTGCATGTTCAACCATTAAACGGTCGCGTGTTACTTTAGCTATGATAGAAGCTGCCGCAATTGCAAAAGATTTTGCGTCACCATCTATTATGGGTAAACACCTTATCTTCGAATAAAAAATTTTATTCCCATCGACTATAGCTAAATCAGGTACTATACTGAGATCCTCACAAGATCTTTTCATTGCCCTCAGACTTGCCTGTAAAATATTTATGCGGTCAATTTCTACATGTTCAATTACGTGAGCCGACCAGCAAAGCGCTTTATCAATGATAATATTGTACAACTCTTCTCTTGTTTGCTCGTCAAGTAGTTTTGAATCATTCACTCCTTCAATACATACATCAGGACTGAAAATAACTGAGGCTGCTACGACAGGTCCGGCAAGAGGACCCCGCCCTGCTTCATCAATTCCTGCTAAATATTTTACATCACTGCAAAGGAAAGAGTTGTCAAAAACTTTCATCGGATCTCTGTTCAAGGTATATTAATTTCCGAAATATATAGCTATTAATCCAAAAATCATATAAACCTTAAGTAAAAAACTTTCTTTACTTACTTCTGCTTTGGAGTGGTTACCGGCGAGTTTGCTTAGAAAATAAACAAGACCTGTGTTGACAGTAAGCATAACAATAATAAAGTACTCAATGCGGTAAAGCTTAAATATAAAAGGAACCAAAGTAAATAATAAAAGTAAAGAAGTTAAAATGGTGATTATCCTGAAAGCAGCATCTATTCCATATTTTGCGGGATAAGAAAATACTGCATTTTTTATGTCTCCTTCAAGATCTTCAATATCCTTTATTATCTCGCGAATAAGATTAATTAGAAATGCAAATATTGAGGGAATTACAGCAGCTCCTGCATTCCCTACAGCAACACCGCCATAAATGAATGCCAGCCCTGTCATGAATGCAACTGAAAGATTTCCGGCTAACGGAATTTTCTTCAGCTGATAAGAATACAAGAATACAATTATAATGGATAACAAAACAATTATAGTTGACAACGTATTCAGAGAGAAAGTTAGTGCGATAGCTGCTGCATTTAAAAGTATATAAAAGAGAAAAGCTTCTGCTTCTGAAACTTCTCCGGAGGGAAGAGGCCTGTCAGGACGGTTAATTTTATCTATCTTAACATCTACAATATCATTTATAACGTTACCGCCGCTTCCTACGAGCGATCCTGAGAATGCTGCAAGAATAATTAACCGTAGATTTAAACTCTGGGTACTGCAGATTATACCTGCAACGAATATGGAAGAGAATGTAATCAGAAAATTTAATGGTCTGATAATCCGGATTAACGCAAAAGATTTTTTCATCAAATTATTATTTATCAGAATTCGTTTATTAATCCGAAATGAATCTTCCCGCTGCTGAAACTGTCACCTTTACCAAGCGCATAACTCACACCAAGAACACCGAGTCCCGTTTCGAGATTTAGTCCTAAACCCCACCCGTGTTTAGTGCCGGCAGCTTCGGGAATTTTACGCATGGTATCTTCATCACGAAGATAATAACCCATATCAAAAAAAGCAAAGGCATATGTTCTGGCGCTTAATAAAACTCTGTACTCCAGATTACCCCATAAGATCCTGTTGCCGAGGAACTGGTTTTCGCGATATCCCCGCAGCGAGTTGGTTCCCCCCAACCGGAACAGATCGCTCAACTCAAGGATTGATCCTCTTATTTCTCTGCCATGCAAACCAACCGCAATAATGTTTCTTTTAAAAACTGCGCGGAAATAATTAAAGTCAACAGCAAACTTCTGAAAATTCAGATTACGTTCAGTGAGTTGGGAGAGATATTGCGCCGGTCCGTTGATTTTCTTTCTGCTGAAAGTATAACTATTCAGAAAATAAAATCCTTCTGTAGGAGCATAGTAGTCATCCCTGGTATCGATCTTCAGATTAAATCCAGTATTAATAATGGAAGAATTATATACCGTAAAAACTGAGTTTTCACTTTCAGAAGGTATCACTGATTCAGTGGATACAATCACGCTGGCTGATATGTTTTCTGTAGCTAGGAACTCTACTGTTCCTTCAAGGCGTCTTTGGACATATGTTGTATCCTGCTTGAGCTGAAACAGTTCAATTCCGATGTTAAATGGATAACCACCAATCCAGGGCTCCAGATACCTGATATCAAGTTCCTGAGAATATCTGTCAAGCCGCTGCCATTTGAATGCGGCAGCACGCGCTGTGCCAAAAAGATTTCTCAGACTTACATTAACCAGTCCAGTTACATATGCTTTCTCACTCAGATTATTTCCGGGGACATAACCAACGAGTCCGTCAAAATTGTTTGTCTGTTTTTCTTTAACATTGATTACCAGAACCCCCTCGTCACCGGAATTAAAATAAAAGGTGGGATTCTCAACCGGCTCAAAGAACCTAAGCCGGTTTAATTGTTTTGGGATTTCATCAATATTTTTTTGTGAATAATACTGCCCTTCCTTTATGCCAATATCTCTTAAGATTACAAAATCTTTTGTTTTCTCATTTCCTGAAATTTCAATTTTATCAATGCGGCTTGTTCTTCCAGTGTCGATGCTTAGATATATATCGGCCAGGGGTTTATACGTGACTGTATCTTCAAAGAAATAAATTGAATTTATTTTAACTCCCGCGAACGGAAATCCTTCATCTTCATAATATTCTATAATCTCAATTATATTATTTTCGAGTTCAGATTTTTTGAGAATATCCCCTCTCAAAAACTCAAGTTTTGCCGAAAACATCAGGTTACTTGTACTGTCACCTCCGCGTAAAATAATAGAATTTATTCTTGTTGGCTCGCCTTCGATTATGTCCAGACTGAGATTAACCCTCTGCGAATCCTGCCCGGGCAGATACGCAACTTTTAATCCGGGATTAAAATACCCCTGCTCAGATAGTCCTAAGGATATATTTTTCAGAATTGTATCCCGGTCAATTAACCTGCTGCCTTCAGAAATTTTAGTCCAGGCAAGATAGTCACTGCGTTTAAATTCCATTTCCCCGGAAAGGATTATCTGGTCAATTACTTGTGTATATAACTCTCCCGCCAGGAGGAGTATCAAAAAGAATAGTCTCATTATTTAAAACTTATGGTATTTGGAGGACATAATAAACCCTAAAATATCTTACATGAAGTAAGACCGCTAAACTCATTTGTTCGTTCCAGGTATTTAAGCATTTCGCCGATACAGGCGGACTCCGGGTATACTTCTAAGAAGCTTATTTATGGGGGCGATAATAAAATAATATGTCTTGCAATTCAGATAGAAAATAACAAATATTGTTAATACCAGCAGAGAAAAACGCCATGAGTTTTAAAGAAGATATAAATCAGCATTATGCCGGAAGGGATTTCAGTGAGAGAATCAATGCAGCTTTTGCACGCGCCGGTCTCAATATTAATACCATAACCAGTGAAGATATCGAGAAATTTGATGAGTTTCACATCAGGGGAAAAGATGCTACCAGGGATCTGGCAAAGCTAGGAAAAATCCAGCCAGGAATGCATTTATTAGATATCGGGTGCGGGATCGGAGGACCTTCAAGGACTTTTGCCGGAGAGTTAGGATGCAAAGTAACAGGCATAGACATCACTGAAGAATATTGTAAATTAGCCAGAATATTTAACAATATAACCGGACTTTCTAAAAAAATTCAGGTAGAGCACGCTGATGCAACACAAATGCCTTTTTACGACGGTTCATTCGATGCTGCTGTTACAGAACATGTTACGATGAATATCGGAAACAAAGAGCAATTACTCAAAGAGATATTCCGTGTTTTGCGTCCCGGAGGAAAATATTGTTTTTATGAAATATTCTCCTCTGACGAATCAGACATATACTTTCCCGTACCGTGGGCTGAAACCCCAAACCTGAGCTTTTTGCAAACTCCTGAAAGTTTTGTTAAAAACATAAAAAGTAACGGCTTTTTAATCGAAGTAATAAATGATCTTACTCAATTAGCCACTCAGTGGTTTAAATCTGCAGCAGATAAGTTAACGAAGATAGTTAAAGAAGGACAACTCACATTCAGCTTAGCTCTTTTAATGAAAGATAATACTATTGAAAAAGCAGATAATATGATCAGGAGTCTTGATGAAGGAAAACTCAAGGTAGCTATGGGAGCGGCTGTTAAACCATTATAAGTATAAATTGATATTAGATCAGAGATCATTAGAATCCTGAATCCAAAACTTATTTTTCGAGTGTCTTAAGTTTTTTGCCGACTGTTGTTATAATAAACTTTTCTGAAGTTGAATTAATCTCTTCAAGCGATACCCTGCATACTGAAGATCTTGATGCATTAAGTACACCAAGGCTCAATCCACACCTCAGTGTGTCATCGAATGACAAGGAATTGTGCAGACCATAAGCAATTCCGGCTGTAAAGGCATCTCCGCTCCCCGTTGAGTCAATCTCATCGGTTTTCGGAACATCTGTTTTATAGATAAAATCAAAGTTGGATGCGTATACGGGATTAGAACCATCTGTTATATATGCCTGCTTAATACCGGAATCATATAATTGATGAAGAAAGCTGACCATACGTTGTTCATCGGATAGATCAATTTTTAATGAACTGCTAAGTTCAGATTTATTATTGTGAATAATAGTGGGACTCTTAGCTAAACATTTTTTTAAATGTGAACCATAAGTATCGAGAATAGATATTTTATCAAACTCGTGTGCTATTTCAATGCCCATCGGAAAAATATCATCCGCAATTTCTGCCGGCGAACTACCTGAAAAAACAACGATCTCACAATTCTCAATTATTTTACGAAGTTTATTCTTGAATTCATCTATTTCGTTCTCTGACAAAATTTGATTGCTGCCGAAAATTGTTGTAACAGGTCTTCCCCCTTCTTCAATGATCACAACACCTTCACGTGTTTCATTTTTGGTTTGAACAAATGTAAAATTTATCTTCTCTTCTGATAATAAATTCTTTAGCATTTTACCGTTCGTTCCGCCCAAAAATGTATAAGCAAGATTTTCTGTATTCAGATAATTAAGCTGCCGGCTTACATTAATCCCTTTTCCCCCGGCATCAAAGGATGCTGATTGAGATCGGTGATTTTCGCCACGAATTAATTTGTGAATTTGGAAACGTCTTTCAAGAAGAGGGTTAATAGTAACAGTAAGGATCATAGATTTTATGGTTAGATGTTATGTAAATTCCTGAAAGCGTTAGTGTCTTTTAGATAAGACACTAATACAGTTTAATATTGGAGAATCAGGGTCTGTAATGCCACCAGTTGCCGTAAACGGGAGTAACAAGACGGTAGTCACCGAACCCGGTCTGGTCTACAAAAACGAATCTTCTGTTTATTTCATAATAATCCCATACTTCGTATGGTTTGGAATCAAACTCAAACGGGTGACGCTCAACATTATTAGGAGGTCCCAGGGTAACATAGATCATACCCATATCCGTACGCCATCCTTCCAGATAATGTTTAAAGTGATCATTAGCATATCCAATTCTTCTATAGTATTCTTCAAATACTTCATTTTGTTCTGTAGAAGGAGTTGGATCCTTTGCTTTCCAATAATCAAGATATCTTGTTAACTTCTCGTCCTGAGACTCTGCATCTTTAATATGATCCACTTCTGAATCTTTCGCGATATAAACCATCTGATCAACAGCCTTGTCGAGATCTTTTACTGAAGCCGGTACTCCCACCCAGCGGGAGACGAACTTCTTTTCGGACTGTGCCATTACATTCTTCGCGTTATCCTGAACCTGAACGGCAATGGCATACTCTCCCATGCTCAATTCAGTATTATTCATTGTAAACTGTACAGGATTACTTCCTTTCTTCAGCACATAATCTACAGCTTGTGAATAAACAGGTTCACTCTTGGTATCTATAATAACATAGTTGAGCAGAACGCTCATTGCTGTATCTGAATATACTTCAAAATATAACCCCATTCCTTCCTTTTGTGAAGCAACATTTCTTGAAATGTTCGGAACAATTTTCTTTTCACCTTCAACAATCACCTGTTTGGAAACGAGCAGCAGGTCACTTAAAGCAACAGCCTCCGTCAATGGTTCTATATTAACCAGATCTTCGCGTATATAATTCTTTTTAGAATCCTGATCTATCACTTCACATCTGACATGGTATTTATTCGGATCAACATCTACAGATCTGACGCTTAAGTAGTAATTCTGTTTTGATGTTGTTGTTTCGAAATCTCTGGAGCTAACCGTTTCGTTCCATGTTTTTTCAGTAATGAGTTTATCTTTACCTTCATTATAAAATGATACGGTGATTGCATAATTAGCGGTAAAACCTTTATCAGATTTTACGAATTGTATTCCTTCATAAGGTACTTCCACATATATATCAACACGATTTTTACCTGCTATATCTGACCGGTAACTGATCAGATCATAATAGAACAGTGGAACTGTCCCCTGCACATCCTTACCGGCAGTTTCAACCTGGCTCAACACGGGAACTGTGATAATAAACAGTAGAAATATTACCAACTTCATAATTCTTCCCATTAAATGTTCCTATTTTATTTTAATCTACCAAAAAGATCATATTCGTTATAGTCATATATCGTTACATAATAGAAATGTCCGGTCAGTAACCTGTGATCTGCCGGGATCAGCACTTCACCATCCACTTCGGGAGCGTCTCTATGGGATCTGCCTACATAATAGCCCGTTGAACGTTCACCTTCAAATCCATCAATAACAACACGCATATTATGACCAACTAAACTCTTATTTTTCTTTTCCGAAATTTCTTTTTGAATTTCCATCAGCGCTGATTTTCGTTCTTCTTTAATCTCTGCGGGTATGGGATCACCCATATCAAATGCACTCGTATTTTCTTCAGCTGAATATGTAAATACGCCAATCCTGTCAAATTCATACTGCTTAATAAAATCACACAATTCCGTAAAATCTTTATCTCTTTCTCCCGGGTACCCAACAATGAAAGTTGTTCTGAGAGTAAGTCCCGGAACTCCTTTTTTTATACTTTCAATTAATTCTTTAGATCGTCTGGAGGTTATTCCTCTTCTCATGGACTTAAGTACAGGATCAGATATATGCTGCAATGGAAGATCAAGATATTTGCATAGTTTTGGATTGTCATTCAGAGCTGTTATTACATCCTGAGGAAAATGAGTTGGGTATGCATATAACAATCTAATCCATTCAATTTTATTTAGTTCGCTTAACCTGTTCAGAAGCTCAGCCAAATTTCTTTTTTTATATATATCTATTCCGTAATCTGTTGTATCCTGCCCTATTATAATTAATTCCTTTGTACCATTAGACGCAAGAAACCGGGCTTCGTTCATTAGTTCTTCTATTGTTTTTGACTTATGCTTTCCGCGCATTATAGGTATAGCACAAAATGAGCAGGGATTGTTACATCCTTCAGATATTTTCAGGTAGGCATAATGCCCGGGAGTGGTGATATATCTTTCTCCAAGAAGTTCGTACTTTAGTTCTCCGCCGATTTCTTTAATTATGCCTTCATAGTTTTCCGTTCCAAACCATGAATCCACTTCAGGAATTTCCTTAATCAGATCTTCTTTATATCTCTGGGAAAGGCATCCTGAAACAATTACTTTTTTTATCTTACCTTGTTTCTTGAGTTCAACGGCATTCAGTATCGAATTAATCGACTCTTCTTTTGCTGCTTCTATAAATCCGCATGTATTTATTATAATCGTATCTGCATGATTGGGATCAGAAATATCATAATCATTTAATACAATCTGATTCATCAGTCTTTCTGAATCAACTGTATTCTTCGAACAGCCTAAAGTAATAACACCTATTCTTTGTTTTCTTTTCATTTTTTTCTTTCATACTGGAAAATAACTCATGTCGTGCCTACGGTGGTGGCGGTCTGCTATAACTTCATGCTGCCGGGTAAAGTCGAATCCCCATAAATTGGGTAAACACGAAAAATCTATTAAAGATTCAATATTTTATTTTTACAAATATAGTATATAGAAATATAAATAAACGGCAGGAGCAGTAAGCAAAAGTGAGTCGAACCTGTCAAATATACCACCATGACCAGGAATGAGTACCGATGAATCCTTGACACCTGCATCCCTTTTTAACAGGGATTCAACCAGGTCACCTGCCTGACCGACTGTTCCGACAATAAATCCTAAAGCAAATGCATCAGGTAGTGAAATAAAGTCTAACACTATATATTTAGCAGCTATAAAGGCGAGAATAGAAAATATAAATCCCGCAATAGCACCTTCCCAACTCTTCTTTGGACTAACCCGCGGAAAGAGTTTATGTTTACCAATGGCGCTTCCTACGAAGAATGCGGCAGAATCACATATCCATATTGATGCAAAAATTGCTATTATGAGATATCCGCCTCTGACATATTCATCCTGATATAATTCTCGTATATCGATAATTGTGGCTGCGAATACACCTATATAAAAAATTCCAAATAATGTGGTGGAGATATTAAGTATTGCTGAAGCTTTATTCCGGAATAATTCAAATAATGAAAGAATAATAACAATGGCGAGCATAATAGGTTTTACATCCTGCCATTTAAGAAAAACTGAAATTAAGATAGAAGTAATCCCGATAAAACCTATAATTAGATTTACAGATGCATTTTTATGTTCTGCAATACCTGAAAACTCGTGAAATGCCAGCAAAGCTATACCCGTTACAAAGATGAGAAAAGAAATTCCTCCTAAGTAACTTACTAGTAGGATCAGCGGGATTGCAATAACGGATACAATTATCCTGACAGCAGTATTTCCGAGATTCATATTCTTAAATTTCTTCTCCCTCTTCTGCAGAAGAAGAATTTATATCCTCAATAATTTTTCTGGATTCTTCAACGTCTACTTTCCTTACAAGAATCTTAATCACGGCAAGATCACCAATGGCAGGAAAGCTTCTGTCCTTTTTAGCATGAATAAGGGTTTCTATTCCAGCTCCCTCCAGATTAGCTTTTAACATCTCTGCTTCATATTCTTCATTGGTTCTATAAACTTCAGCCCAGTCTTCAGGATTTACGAGGTGTTCCTCAAATTCATGTTTATCTACAAGCATATATCCGCAATCAGGACATTCAGTTACACCCTCAACATATTCGTATTCACAATTTGGACATATCGGCATAAATCCTCCTTTATTTTGAATATCTGTAATAGTTACGGTTAAAGAACACCATTAACAATATAAAAAGAATTGTCAGTGCAGCAAAGAGGAATAGAGATAACTGGAACTCTGATACCGAAATTACTGCAGGTGTGGAAAAGTCCTGCTTGCCAATAAAGAAGAACATCATTATAGCAATAAAGTTATTTAAAAAATGCAATGTAATGGGCACAAATATAGAATCGCTTTTATAAACTGCATAACCGAAATACAACCCCAATGCCACGAGTGGAAATATCTGGTAAGGATGGAAATGATACAACCCAAAGAAAATACCGGTAAACAATGCACTTTTGAAAGCAGTATATCTCATCTCAAATGTACGCTGAACATATCCCCTGAAGAAGACTTCTTCACAAATGGCTGGTGTAACAGCCACCACCAATATAACAAGTAAAGCCTCTGACGCAGAGTTTGAAATAAGTAATTTTGAATAGGATTCTTCAATATTTTTATCAAATTGATCGAGCAAATTCTTTGCATCCGAAATAAAAGGAACAGCGGCAGCGAGTTTTGTGAGAAGGAAATTCTGAATATAAAGGTAACTCTGTAAAGCAATATTAAGTAAAATAAGTCCAAAAGCGAATACAAAAATTTCTTTCCAGTCCGGATACTTTAGTCTGATAACACTACCAATATTATCATATACCATTTTACAGAGAATTAGTGCAGGCAAAAAGATGAAAAGAAATTGTCCAAAAATAGTAAGAATTCTGAAGGCCATTATATTAGAGGTAAAATCAAAACCCAGGATAGAAACAATCAGCAGTCCTCCCCCAAACTGATAAAGAATGAATACCCCTAATAATCCAAGAAGCGCCGCACTAAGTGGAGGCAATTTAGGTTCAGGAAGCTTTCTAAGATGATTATCATCCTCAAGCATCTCGTTTAATTCATTATTTTGATCCTGATTTTCATTTTCCATGAGTATATGGAAAATAAAAAAATGAGCAGAAAATTCCTACTGGTTATTCAAAAAAGTAATCTATTTAGACTTAAAGATGCCGCCAATCCTTTATTCAATGTTAGAAAAGCGATTAACCGGCAAGAACATTTCTGTTACTTGGAGGTAAGTTTTCCGGCGAGACCCTCGTAATTTGTAAGTTCCGCATCAATTGAGCCAATTATCACTTTGGTTTTGACTTTCACAGGAATTTTAAGAGCATCATCTGTCAAATAAACTAAAATATTACCTTCCGTTTTGAATAATCCTCCTTCCTGAACAAGAGGCTCAACTATAAAACAATTGAAAGTACCTGCAGGAACTGAGATTTTTTCTTTCCCATGATAAACAACATCAAGCGGATAAACTTTGTCTTTATAAAAATTGTGAAGTTTAACCCTGTCTCCTTTTTTCATTTTTGTATAATCAAATGTCCTTGCAAGGTAGAAAGCTGAAACAATATCATTTACGTATTTAGGAATTTCATACTGCCCTTCACTGGTTTTAGCCATTCCTTTATTATGATCAAAAAACGCAGAAAAATCTCTGGAATAACCTCCCTCGCGAATGTGCTGTTCAAAACGCCAGGGGAATAGACCTTCTTTATCAAGATAGGTTTCATATCTATCCCTTACTTTGTAGAACCAGTCAAAACTTGGAACAGAATTAACGTTAAATGTTATGTGATATGCCTGTCTTCCGGAGATCTTCTTTAATCTTGGAATTTCCATTGTAGCTACCCCAGCTGTAACAAAACCATATTTTACATCAAAAGTTAATTTTTCCCCAACCTTAAAAGCATCATTATCCAAACGCCTGAATTCATTATTGCCTGCACTGATACTCTGTGTCAGGCTAAGAATTAAAAGAATTGATAAAAGCACTACATTTTTAATTTTATACATTTAATCTCCGGAATACTATTTTCCTTTTATAATTTTTTTAATCTCATTAAATACATCATTCATATCAATACTATTCATACAATTTAATCTTTTACATTGTTCTATTGTACAATCTTTGCAATCTATTTTTGGCTGAAACACTATCCCTTTATCTGTATAAGGTCCCCATCTTTCAGGTGAACAGGCTTTTACTCTGGGATAAAATCCAATAACATTCTTCCCGAGTGCAGAAGCGATGTGGAGAGGTCCGGTTGAGTTTGCAACCAGGACAGAAGTTTTACTTATAAGTGCTGTTAGCTCTTCTAAATGGAGCATACCTGCAAAATTAATTGCATCCGTACCTGATGCAAGATGATCACACAAACCTGCTTCAGATTTACTGCCTGTCAGCAGAATGTTAATATTTAACTTTTGCGCTGTAATAATCAGTTCTTTCATTTTATTAAGCGGGAGGTCGACGGAACTTCCGCTGCTTCCCGGATGAACAATCATTATTGGTAATGACAGATCTTTTATGTGATCTAACAATATTTGTTCTATTTTTAGTTCACTTTCTTTATTTATTGCTAACTCATATGAAATGTTGGATTTAGAGACATTTTCATCAATATTCAGCTTATTTAAAAGACTAATATTATATTCAAGCTCATGCTTTTCTGCATACTTCCGATGCTCATATACTCTTTCATTAAAAAGAAAAGAGTACCACCGGTATCCCGTCCCGATCCGCTCCTTAATTCCGGCAAAAAAAGTTAGAAAGGCAAGCTGGAAAGTGGGATAAACTATTATCACTGAATCAAACTGGTATTTCCTTAATAATTTATAAGCTTCAAAAATATTTAGTTTTCCATTAGATTCCGGTAAAACCAGAATATTATCAATTGACCTGGATCCGCGAAGAAGCGGGGCGGTATATTCCTTAACAAGGAAAGATATCCTGCATTTTGGATAGTGCTTTTTGATTATTCCAGCCGCGGGCAATGTTAGTACCACATCCCCAATTCTGTCTGTACGGATAATAAGCAGGTTCTCAGGTTGTATCATTTGGAAACAAAAGGATTATCTTTTAAGTAAAACCGCCAGGGTAAATCTACAGATTTTTTTATTCCGATACGCGTGCCTGTTATGATTTTATTTTCAGGAATATCATCTGCACCCAGAAGATATATTTCTGCACCAAGCAGGTCAGTTCCATTATGAGTACGGGTGATATTGAATGCTTTGCACAATTTTCCGGGACCGCTGGTGAGATTAAGATACTCCTTTGGAGAGACATCATCCTTGCGAAATCGATTATAGGCCATTAGCGGTATTCCATCAAGGGGTTCAACTGCACGTAAAAGGACAGCATTTCCCACCCCCTCATTTCCTGTTACAACATTACAGCAGAAATACATTCCATAAGTAAAATAAACATATAAAAATCCTCCCGGACCGAACATTATTTCATTTCGTGGTGTTTTACCAATATAGGTATGGGCAGCCTGATCAATATTGCCGTCGTATGCTTCTACTTCTACAATTCTTCCTGAGAAGATATTGTTCCCGGTTCGTTTTACAATAATTTTGCCAAGGAGTTCTTTTGCGACTGTTAATACATCCCGGATATAAAATTCGCGCGGTAACTTTTCAGAGATCATAAATGAATGTAATCAGGGCAAAATAAAAAAAGTTACCAACCATCAAGTTGTGACTCTATTTCCGTTATTTTTTCGTTGTAGTAAGTTTGCTTATCGGGTTGTCTTTCAGCAAGTTTTTTATAAACATTGATGGCTTCCCGGAATTGTCCCTGCGAGAGCAGAATTTTGGCCAGTGTTTCAGTAACAATCTCTTCTTCTTTTTGCGGGTTTAGGTTATAATCAGCTGGTGTTTCATTTTCTTTTATGAAGAATTTTGAATTACTGAGTTCTTTAGCAAGATCTTCCAATCTGGCTTCTAATGGCCGCGGTTTATCCGGCTCCTGCGGACTTTCCTCTTCAGGTACAGAATGTTCCTGAGTTGTTTCCGATGCCTCCGGGTGTGTATCTGTACCTATATCCATTAGTATCTCATCATCGGTTATTTCAACAGCCTCCTGAAGGTCTTCTTCGTCTTCAGTAATTATTCTTTCAAAATTTTCCGGAATGAAGGGTATTCTTTTACTTGCGAGGTATAATAAGTCAACACGTTTTGATTTCTCAAGCTCATTTATGTAATAGGAAAGGGTTCTCTTGGAGTTTATCAGCTGGCTTCCTTTTACAAATGCATCTTCAGCTTTTTCATATTCACCAAGCCGGATGTATACTTTTCCAAGCATTATGTAGGCGGTTGGATAATCGGGATAGCTTTCAATTCCGTGACTCAGAATCTCAACGGCAGAATGAAAATTATTCTTATCAATTTCATCTTCTGCAACTCTCACAAATAACGGAGACTGCCTGTTGTATTCATACACCAGTGAGAACTTGTTTCTAAGCTGTTCTTGAGATGTTCTGGTCATTATTTCAAAAAGAAGCGGACTGCCGCATTCGACAGTCCGCTCCGCAATTTATTTATTTTTTTAAATATGCATTTTTAAGAGACATAATAGCAACTACAGCATAACCGAAGAAAAACATTAACTGGAAGGGCAGTGCGGCAATTTCAAGAAAATAGATAGATGCACCTACACCAATAAGGCAATAAACGGCAAGCATAAGTTCTACATATACTGAGAAACTTAGCTTCTTGCTTACATAGTTACTGTTCTTTGCATATGTATCTGTCTTTTTCACAACCTTGAATTTCGGTGTACGTACAAATTCACTTTTCCTGTTTAACAATCCTTCCATAACAGCGCGTGAATTATTAACAGCTAATCCCATACTGCCGGCCATAAATAACGGAAATAAAGCAATCTTTTTACGCCAATCTGTATAAACATCTTTCTGTGAATAAAGATAAAACATAAAAGAGCTTAAAAATGCCAAAATAAATATGGACATTACATCAAAGAATGCATCATGAGGACCGCTGTTCTTAATGAAAATCAGAGGAACATTTAATATACCGGCAAGGAGTGTTACAGGGAATAAGAAATTATTAGTCAGATGAAATGTTGATTGAAGTTTCACCTTCAATGGCAGATTAGATTTCCATACCAGGGGGAGAATTTTCTTTGCAGTTTCAATAGCACCTTTTGTCCATCTGAACTGCTGAGCTTTAAGAGCGTTAATTTCGAAAGGTAATTCAGCAGGTGTAGTAAAATCTTTCAGGTAAATGAACTTCCAACCTTTTAACTGGGCTCTGTAACTCAAATCAAGATCTTCAGTAAGTGTATCATCCTGCCAGTTACCTGCATCTTCGATACATTCTTTTTTCCATACTCCACCGGTTCCGTTGAAGTTAATGAAGAAGCCGGCTTTATTACGCACGGATTGTTCAATAACAAAATGACCGTCAAGAGCTAATGCCTGGATTTTAGTGAGTATAGAAAAATCACTGTTAAGATGCTCCCAACGGGTTTGAACCATTCCTATTTTAGGATTATTGAAGAACTTAAGAGTATTTTTAAGAAAGGTTTTGTTGGGTACAAAATCGGCATCGAAAATTGCTATGTAATCACCTTTTGCTGATTTTAGACCTTCCTTCAATGCACCTGCTTTGAATCCTTTTCTTGATTCTCTTCTTACATGCAAAATGTTAAAACCGGCATCTTGTTTTATTTTAACAAGTTTGCTGACTATATCAACTGTTTCATCAGTGGAATCGTCGAGTACCTGAATTTCCATCAGTTCTCTGGGATAATCAATTTCACAGACACTGTTTATAAGCCGTTCTGCAACATATAATTCGTTATAAAGGGGTAACTGAATTGTAACAAGTTTATCAGGAACAAAATCTTTATTCGCGATGGGTTCTTTCTTTTTGTACTTATTATGGTAGTAAATCATTATGAAGCCATGGCTTCCGAACACAAGCAGAATAGTAAGAGAGATGAAGTAAGAGACAAGAACTATGTCGTCCATTTAAAATCCTATAATTGTTTAATCTACCAGTTTGAAACGGTGCCAAGTAAAATATCGTCAGTTATTCTGTCGATTGCTGTATTCAAGGCCTGCTGTCTGTTTTCAAGCAGATTACCTTCAACATTATAAATACCGTAATTAGTATATCTTCTGTCTGAAATAGTTTGTTTTTTAACCAGGTCTTTAAAAACAACTCTCACATTTAGAGTAACCTGCCTGGTTGAAACACTTTCCTGTGTTGATACAGCTACAGGTGTATCGCTGATTGACAATATCGTACCTTCAAGAACAGCATCTGCATTTACTCTTTCACTTACCTGAAGAGTATTATCACTAACAAATTTTTGTATCTGTCTGCTAGTAAACTCTTCCTGCAGACCTGCTTCTCCTGACCCGCTTCTATCCTCAAAAGTTAGTACAGCTATAGAATTCAAATGAGTCGGTACTGAAGCACCGGTAAACGAATAAAAACATCCAGTAAAATTACCTATAAGCGTTATAATAAGCAATATGATTAAATTCCGGCTAAAACTGTATACCATAGTTTGTCATCTTTCTATGAAGGGTTCTTTCGCTTATCTTTAGTAGATTTGCAGCTTTACGTTTATTACCCCTGGCAAAATTCAGGGCGTTTCTGATAGCTTCCTTCTCTATTTCCTCAAGAGGTAAAACCTCGGTGATCTCCTGTACTTTTGGACGCGTATCATTATTAACCAGTTGTTTTAGTTCAATAAGATCTTTCTTAATTTCAAATAATGCTCTGTAAATCATTTCGCGGTCAGAATCCTCCGGAGTTCTTTTTAATATAACCGGAAGGTTACGGCTGACCTCTGTTGCTGATTCCAGATTCATAAAAGCAAAAGAATCAAGATCCAGAGTACCGCTGCGGTTTAGTGCTATAGCTGTTTCGAGTGAATTTTTAAGCTCCCTGATATTACCAGGCCAGTAATACTCTAATAAAAACTGCAGTGCTTCTCTCGAAAGGGATGGTACAGGTATATTATTATTTACAGCATAGTTCCTGATGAAATGCTCGGCAAGTTCTCTTATATCTTCTTTTCTCTTTCTTAAAGGAGGGATATTCAGTGTAACTGCCTTTAGACGAAAATACAGATCTTCCCTGAATCTTTTTGAATCCACTTCCTTCTGAAGATCTTTGTTTGTTGCTGCAATTATGCGTACGTCTACTCTGGTAACTGTCTCACCGCCTATGCGCATAAACTCTTTGGTTTCAATTGCGCGGAGAAGTTTTACCTGTGTCATCAGGGGCATTTCTGCAAGTTCATCCAGAAATAAAGTTCCTCCGTCGGCAAGTTCAAAATAGCCTCTCCGGTTTTCCAGAGCTCCTGTGAAGGATCCTTTCTTATGACCAAATAATTCACTTTCGAGAATTCCTTCAGGAATTGCTCCGCAGTTTACACTTAGAAATTGATTATTTGCTCTTGGACTGTAGCCGTGCAATGCTCTGGCGAAGACTTCTTTTCCGGTTCCGCTCTCACCAAAAATGAGTACAGAAATATCCGTCATTGCAACCTGCATAGTAATATCAACAAGGTCGCGGATCTCTTTGGATTTACCTATAATTCCAAATTTCTGTTGAAACTCTTCAGTAGTCATATATTAATTAAATACACCAGTTTTTATAATTGAGTATAATAAATTAAACAAATTTATGGAGAAAAAAGGTTTTTTTACAGGTTGATATTTTTAAAGTCAGTAATTTTCAAACTCTTTACAAGTTTTCCATCAGTCCATCATATGTTAGAATTATTTTAGTTCTGTACAATTCGCTTAATGAGTTATACCAGGAACGTAATTCCTTTTCCTGCTCAGAATCAATGTGCACCAGGAATAACTTTTGTATCTGGTCAATATTAATTCTATTCAATATTTCCCGGGGAAGTACATGAGTACATTCCGAAATTATAAATTCCGGATTTTTATCATTGTATATTAAAAGATCATCAGAAGTTCCTATATCGCTGGTGTAGAAAAGGTTACCTGGTTCAAAGAAGAGACTAAAACATTTTATTTCTTCCTGCGGAAATTTTTCAAGATGCTTGTTTTCCCTTGCAGTTATAACTAAAGATTCAGTTATCTCAAAAGCTTCATTATTCCTGAATGGTTTATATCGAACTCCAAATCCCAGCCTATCAGAATAAATGAGATTTGACTCACACAAGTTAAGAAGCTGATAAACAAGCTTTTCATATGTGTATATTGAAAGAGGTCTTTTTCTATTCTGCATCTTCATTTGATTCAGCAGCATAGGAAGTCCACCAACATGATCAGGATGAAAATGGGTTATTATAATTGAATCTATATCGGAGTAGTTTATGTTTGAGAACTGGAGTGCTTTAGAAATACCGTCACCGGCATCAACGAGCAGTCTATGACCGGTTTCCAGCAGGAATGATGTATGGTATCTTTGTTGTGAAGTTCTACCTGAGCCTGTTCCTGTAAATTTAATTTTCATACTGATTCGCTAGTTATTCAATATGAACAATTCTGCCTTCTATTTTTTGTCTCTTATTAAGATCTGTTAAAAAGGTTTTTGCATCCTCTTCTGTTTCGAACCTTCCAATATATACAATACTGAAAGTACTTCCGCCTACCTTCTTTTGTTTTACCTCTGAAAAGTATCCGGCATTTTCGAATGTATTCTTCAGTTTCCTGGCATTTTCCGGCAGAAGAAAGGCTCCGCCCTGAATTGTATAATTATAAACTTTATCCGCTTCGGAAACTTCTTTTGTCCCTGAGATAACAGGAACTTCTGTTTTAACCTGATCAGTTTCAATCTGATTAGATTCAACGTGTATTGTAGATTCCTGATTATTAAGATAATCTGAGGAGGGATATTTTTCCTTTAATTCATCATAGTATTTCTGGGCAGTATTATATAACCCGGAAGCATAGTAATAGGAATAAATTCGCCAGACTGCTGCATCCGCGTAACGGCTTTTGGGAAATGATTGCGCAACTTTCTGATATTTCAATAAGGCTGTTTTACCATCACTGGAAAGTAAAGCATCCAGATATATTACCGAGGGATCTCCCGGCTGTGAGGTTTTTAGTCTTTTTAATCCTGACTGAGCAGTTTCAATATCACCGGAATCAATAGCTTTCAGCATGGAAGTAATATCAGCTTCCTGGGAATATATTCCTGATGCAGTAAGAAGAAATAGAAACAATAAAAAAGCTTTTTTCATTATGCTGTTAATGGAAGTTTTTCATTCCCGGGCAAATTCATTTCAGTAAATTCACCGAACAAAGTACCTGATGTGGCACGGTTTATTTTTACCGTTATGTAATCACCTTCCTGGATACCATCCTTCTTTTCAAATACTACTACTTTATTTGAATCTGTTCTGCCCGCAAGATAATTATCAGATTTTTTACTTACACCTTCTACAAGAATTACTTCTTCAGTTCCGATCAATTCATTATTAATCTCTAATGATATTCTCTGCTGTACATCTATAATTTCTGATAGTCTCTTCCCTTTTACTTCTTCAGGTACATCATCGTTCATTTTATAAGATTTAGTGCCTTCCCGGGGTGAGTACTTGAACATAAATGCACCGTCGTATCTAACTCTCTGCATAACATCCAAAGTCATTAAATGATCTTCAAATGTTTCAGTTGGAAATCCTGAAATAATATCTGTAGAAAAACTCACATTTGGAATGATCTTCTTTGCCTTATCGATCAGATCGTAATAATGTTCGATACTATAAGTTCTGTTCATAAGTTCCAGTATTCTATTGGATCCAGACTGCACCGGAAGATGAATATATTTACAAAGATTATTATGTTCAGCAATTGTATATAATAATTTATCGGAAAGATCCTGAGGATGTGATGTGGTAAACCGGATACGAATTGACCTGTCCACTTCAGCACAGGCAGCAAGCAAATCAGCAAAATCATATTTTTCATCACTATAAGAATTTACATTCTGACCAAGCAGTGTTACTTCCCTGAAACCTCTCAATGATAATTGTTTTAGTTCATCAATAATGGAATGTAAGGATCTGCTTCTTTCTCTTCCCCGGGTAAATGGAACAACACAGAATGTACAGAACTTATCACAACCTCTCATTACTGATATCCAGGCCTGAAGTCCATCCTCCCGGTATGGTGTAATATCATCATACGTTTCTGTTCTGGATAACTTAACTCCGATACCTTTCCCGCCGGTAAACGCAGTATCTATGTACTCAGGAAGTCGCCGGTATTCGTCGGGACCCACAACGAGGTCAACAATTTTTTTCTCTTCAATAAGATCTTTTTTTAATCGTTCAGCCATACATCCGAGTATACCCACAACCATTTCAGGTCTTTGTTTTTTATACTTCTTGAAACTACCAAGTCTTCCGTATATTCTCTGTTCAGCATTTTCTCTTATACTGCATGTATTCAGAAGTACGATACTTGCATTATCAATATCCTGTGTAATAGTATACCCGTAGTTTTTCAGGATACCGAGAACTATCTCAGTATCAGCTAAATTCATCTGGCAACCATAAGTTTCTATATAAACATTAGCCGGCATTATGTTCTTTCATTTTTTTAACAAATATAAATATTTAGTATCTGTTTAACAATGGAAATGAGGCAGATATGCTGAGAGGGATGTCACACCTGGGTTAAATAATAGAGTACAAAATTGAAGATTAGAAAGATAATAAATCCTATAACACCGGTAATAATTCTTCTTCTAAGCCGTGTTTTCTGAAAGATCTCACCACCAAGCTGACGTGTTTTTTTTCTATTAGAATTTACAAAGCCAAACATCTTAACCTTTAAAAAATAAAACAGTTCTTAAATATAACCTATTAAACTTACCTAACCAATATACTTTTGATTCCCTGCTTACCTGGTGAGGGCCCATTGAGGCATCTGTGAGAGATCAATATTCAGAATATATACAGCATAAAAATAAACTGTAACGGTAATGGTAATTATACCAGCTATATTCAATAATAGTCCTGCCTTTACCATATCACGCATCTGAACCCGTTGACTGCCAAATACAACTGCATTGGGCGGTGTTGCAACCGGCAGCATAAATGCCATTGAAGCAGATAAAGTACCATTGAGCATCAACAGTAATGGATTTAATCCTATTGCAACTGAAATGGATGCAAGTATGGGCAGAATCATTTCAGCAGTTGCAGTATTTGATGTAAGTTCTGTTAGAAATGTTATTACAGTTCCAGCTAAAAGCATAATCAGAAAAGGATGCAGAAAACTCAATCCGGAAAAACCGGTACCGATAAATTCCGATAAACCGCTCACTACGAATCCCTTCGCCAGCGCAAATCCGCCTCCGAAAAGGAGAATTATATCCCATGGAATTTTAGTTAAAACACTGGCGTCAAGTATCTTGCCCCGTTCTGCGGAAGGCAGAATGAATAAAAGAATTCCCATGAATATAGCTATTGTTCCATCGTTTATATAATCAGGATAGTTAAGGAAATTTGACCAGCCCGGAATAGTGATAATTCCTATTTCAAGATCACTGCGGAACATCCATAGAACAGCAGTAATAATAAAAATAAATCCAATAATCTTCTCTTCCCGTTTTATAACTCCTAACTTCTGATACTCAACTCTGATAACATTGTCACTTATAATAATATTTTTTTCGGCTTTGAAAAGTATTCTGCACAACAGGAACCATGTAAAAGAAAGTAACACAACGGATAATGGCATTATCATTACTAGCCATATTCCAAAAGAAATATCCGGACCGGATGGGAAGATGATATGAAATATTCTTAAAAAAGAGAGGTTAGGAGGAGTACCAATAATGGTGGCTATTCCGCCTATCGAACAGCTGTAAGCAACCCCCAGCATTAGTGAAGTTGAAAAGTTCCGGACTGAATCTTTATCAAACATTTCCTCTAACTGACCCACAATGGACATAGCCAGCGGGAGCATCATAACAGCAGTTGCGGTATTTGATATCCACATTGATAGAAAAGCAGTCGCAACCATAAAACCCATTATTATTCGGTGTTGGCTTCCACCGAACAGTAAAATAATTTTGAGTGCCATTCGTTTATGGAGATTCCATTTCTCCATTGCCAATGCAAGAAGAAATCCTCCGAAGAACAAAAATATGGTAGAATTGATATAGGTTGCAGCAGTCACATCGCCCTTCTCAATTCCTGTGACAGGAAAAAGTACAATGGGTATCAGCGATGTTACGGCCAGTGGTACCGGCTCTGTAATCCACCAGATGGCCATTAAAGACGCTACAGCAGCCATTCTGCTGATATTTGGATTACTATCACTCAGATCAATAAAAAAACAGAAAAGAATAAATGATAATATTCCAAGAATAAAACCGGTTCTTTTTAGCTGCATTTACGCCTTAAAACTGGATTAAGAACTTCTATTCCGATTAGTTATTCGCTGCTTCTTCGATTTATAAAAATAGTAATATATTGGAAAACCTGTGATGATCAGGAATACACAGGCAAGTACTCCTGCTATAGGATATGCTACAAAACTGCCGTATGCAATATATAATTGTATCATTATAGATAAGCTCGCAAGAGTTTTTCCGCAGCGGACTTTATATGTTGGTAAATATTCAGATTTATTTCTCAGGAAAAATACCGCACTGTACACCAATGTGTTCTGCAGAACATAGGATAGTGTAAAATATCCCAGCATAGTATTAATATCACCCAGTATAAATAACAATACTGAAAATCCTGCTTGTATAAATATTGAGTAATCAGGAGTTAAAAACTTAGGATGAAGATGCCCGAATACCGGAAAGAATAACCCGTCTTTGGCCATTGCATATTCAAGCCGCGGCTGTGTCATTATTACAGAATTCAGCACTCCTATCATAGAAATGAATGCGGCAATTGCAAAGAAACTTCCTGCATATCCTGAAAAGAAATTAAGAAATGAAAACGGATTAATAAACTGGCCGTCTGCAGCAATCAAAGAATTATAAGGAACTATAGCGCTGGTACATAAAGATATTAATGTGTAAGCGATTGTAACAAATATTATTGAACCAATTAAAGAGCGTGGAAGATTTTTATGAGGATTCTTAACTTCCCCGGCCATATATAGAATATTCAGGAATCCTGCATAAGCCCATAAGGTTGCCGTTACTCCTGTTGTAATTACATAAAACCAATTATCTTGCACTTGAATCTGTCCTTCCCCTGGAAAGATATATATATTACCCGAATCCAGGAAGAATAATCCTAAAAGTATTAGAAGTAATAATGGCAGCAGTTTCATTACCGTAAGAAATACCTGAACATTTCCTCCAATTTTTACACTGCGGTACTGTATCATTGCCAGGCTGAATATTAATACTGTTCCAAATATTCTTGCATACAGCGGATCCTGAAATAAAGGGAAGAAGTATGTCAGTACTGAAGCTGCGGTTAAAGCAATAATTGTAAGTGTTGGTGTATCGCTTGTAAGGAATGCAGTCCACGTATACATAAATGCAAGAAAAGGTGAACCGGCTTTGTAAAGAAAATAATAAGGACCTCCCTGATTTGGAAAAGCTGTTCCCATTTCAGCAAGTATAAGTATTTGGGGCAACCATAATATACCTCCTAAAAACCAGATGATAATACTTATGCCGGGACTTCCGCTGAATTTTGCGACGATGGGTAAATTTAGAAATACTCCCGAACCAATAACTGCTCCGATTATTATGGCAGAGGTCTGAAGAAGATTCAGCTGACGCTTTGGTTCGCTATCAGTTACTGCCGGGGCTGTTATTGCCTGTTTATCGTTAGTATTGTTCAAATAAGAAGTTCATTCTTAGGTTAATAATTTGATGAAGTACCTGATAGTTTCCTTCAATCCGTCTATAAGATCATGCTCCGGATTAAAGGAAAGAATTTCACGTGTGCTGCTTATACTTGATAAGCTGTGCTTTATATCCCCCGGCCTTTCTTTCTCGAAAATTATTTTACTGCCGCTTCCAGTCTCGCTTATAATTAATCTGGCAAGTTCATTTATTGTTATTGATTTTTCATTTCCGGCATTAAATACACCGGTTCGCACCTCACTTGTGGCGGACAGTATATTGGCTGTTACAACATCCTTCACAAAAATAAAATCTCTTGTTTGTTCGCCATCCCCATAAATAATTATTGGTTCATTCTTCAATGCCTTCTGAATGAAAATTGGTATAGCAGCTGCATACTGACTATTAGGATCCTGCCTTGGACCGAATACATTAAAATACCTCAGAGAAATTGCACCCAATCCGAAATTCTGATTATAGGCATCCAGATAATACTCGCCGTCAAGTTTTGTTATACCATATGGAGATTTTGGCATGGGACGCATATTCACGGTTTTTGGTGATTCAGGATTTTCCCCATAAACGGCTGCTGAACTGCTGTGAATTAACTTTTTTACTTTGTGCTCAACGCATCCTTCAAGAATATTCAGCAGACCTATAACATTCACCTCCACACATCCATAAGGATCAGCCACAGATTCAGGAACTGAAACCATTGCAGCCAGGTGATGTACATAATCAGCACCTTCCAGAGCAGTGAATACAAGTTCTTTGTCAGTTATACTTCCTTCATGAAAAGTAATACTAAATCCATCTAAGTTTTTCTTAAATCCTGAACTTAAATTGTCCAGTACATGAACATCGGCATTTTCTTTTACCCAGTGTTCAACAATATGACTTCCGATAAATCCGGCACCGCCGGTTACCACGACTTTAGTTCTCAATGATTTCCTTTTATTACTTCTTAAACTCTATCCGTTTTGGCTTGAAAGAAATTTATAACATCTCTGCACAGGTTTTAGATGTTTTACTCCACACCTCCTAATTCTTGCAGATCCGGATTTTCACTTGGGAATAATGTATACCCGGAGCCAAACTGCGCAAGAAATTCCAGGCTGAATGTTCTGAAAGTATACGCAATTGGTAATGTGATCACCGTATTGATATAAGGAATTACCAACAGAATAAAACCCACGCAGCACATTGCAAAACCTGCCACCACAATTACAATTGCAGCAGCGATATAAAGTACAGCGAAAAAGAGAGTGTAAAGTATGAAGCTGAAGAAATTGGGCCATAAGATTTTACTGTATTCCTTCCATGCGGCGTTAATCTTTATATCATTTTTATACATTATAGGAATTACGAAACTGTTTAGCATAATAATAATAAATATTAATATCGCTATGATGAGAAGGAAAAGCAGACCTAAAAGAATTATGGAAGGAAGGTTTATTTCAAAACCTTCATCAATCTTTAAAATAAAAAAGGCTGATGCAGCAAAGATGGTAAAAACGAGAATAGTTATTATCCCAAATCCCAGCCGCCATAAAAATAATGAGTTGCCCAGATGTCTGAATCTGTTCCATGGTTCAGTTATTAATGCCCGGTTATGAACCACGTTATCAAGAAACATAAATTTTCCTCTGGAACTTATCCACGTTAAAACGATAAGAACAGCAATAAGTACAACGATTCCAATCATGATAATGATAGCCCATATTGGATTATCGGCAAGCCAGTTTAATACTGTTTGGGGGAGATCAGCAACTTTATCTATGTTATCCCATCCATTATCTTTATTGTCGAATCTGTATCCGCCGCCAGCACTTGAACCGTCATCAAGCAGCTGAGCCAGAAAAACAGAAAAACCAACAACAAACCATTTTTTAATATCAAAGGGCTGGAATAAGGCCTGAACCATTCGGTGCCAGCCTCTGTTAAGGGGCTCGAAATAAGCAATGTTCATATTATTCTCCCCGAAAAATATTAAACATGATATGCAAAGTTATGCAGAAAGATAAATAAGAATATTAGAAAATCAAAGAAAATTAAGACCGGTAAACGTGAAGGTTTGTTGGCAGGTATTTATAGTTGAGGACTAATAAATTTATTTGCTGTCATCAAAAATATAGCCCGCACCCCGAACGCTCTTAATATAAACCGGCTTATTGGGATCCGGTTCAATATATTTACGCAGATGTGAGATGAAAATATCTATGGTCCTTGTTTCTACATCCGGATTTATATGCCATACGTTTTCAAGCAATTCTTTTCTTGTAACTACTCTTCCTTTGTTTTCAATCAGATATTTTAGAACCATTGCCTGGTGATAAGTAAGTGTAACTATTTCACCATCTTTAACACAAGTAAACTTTTCGAAATCTATTTTGCAGTCTCCGATGTTTACTATTGCCTGCGTAATGATAGAATTTTTATACCAGAGCTTTCTTTTCAGCATGCCTTTTATTCTTATCAGAAATTCCTGCAGATGAAAAGGTTTGGTCATATAATCATCGGCACCTAATTCAAGTCCCTTCACTTTATCATCAGGCGAAGTTCTGGCTGTTAATATAAGAATTGGCAGCTGCGGCGATGTTTCACGTACCTTTCTTGTAATCTCAAAACCATCATAGTACGGAAGCATAATATCCAGGACAATCAAATCATATTCATTCTGTGATATATAATCCAGGGCCTTTCTTCCATCGGGAGCCCAGTCTACAAAATAACCTTCATCTTTGAGATTATATTCAAGTCCGAAAGCCAGCGTTTCTTCATCTTCTACAAGTAATATTTTATTCCCTTCATATTGGTTTTGTGGCATCTGCAGATCCTGTGGCTATTTTTTTATTATTGAAACTGCGGAATATGAAATTTGCAAAATTCCTTTTTATCCCTTTATATACAGGCAACTCAATTTTAATTGTAGTTCCCTTGTTCATTCCTTCGCTGAATAAACTTATCCTGCCGTGGTGAAACTTTATAATCTCTTTGACCCAGTAAAGACCGAGTCCCGTTCCTTTAACGTTAGAAGTATTCTTGTTACTGATCCTCTGGAATTTCAGGAATACACTTTTCTGATCCTTTTGAGCAATGCCGATCCCCTGGTCACAAAATTCAATTAACAATTTATTCCCGATGGAAGATAATTTTATATGAATATTGACTGGCTCGGCTGAATACTTAATTGCGTTATCCGTAAGATTATCAAATACTATCTGCATTGCGTCTTTATCGATCATGCATTTAACGTTAGTATTACCTTCAATATTTAACTGATTATCTTTTAATCTGAAGTGTGTTTTTGATTCATTGATCAGAGAACAAAAAATATCGTCAGCATTATATACATGGTAATCCCGCAAAATATGTTTCTGCTCCAGTCTTGAAATTTCAAGTATGGAAGATATAAGTTTATTTAGCCTGTTGGCATCCTTTAACATTATTGAATAAAATTCGCGCTGCCTTTCAATTGGAATATTAGTTCGTGAATCCAGAGTTTCTAAATACAGCTGAATAGATGATAAAGGGGATTTTAATTCATGGGTGATATTTGCAATAAAGGTATCATACAGTCGTGTGAGTTTCAGCTGGACTGTTAAATTCCTGAATATAATAAACAGGACAGTAGCTATTCCCACAATGAGAATAATACCTCCAACAAAAACAGCTACGTTCTGATTGTCGAGAAGAATTTCAGGAGATAACTCATCACCCACCTGCTTGAATATGAGGTAGTTTTTAACATACCAGTATATCCAGAGACCTAACAATCCAAGCCAGGCAAGCTGTGCAAGGGCAAAGGCTAAGATCATGAATATCTGAGAATGCTTCTTTTTCATATTCAAGGTTAAGGAATATCAGAATAATAAACAAAGCTATCTAAGCTAAATAGCATTAATTACCAGATTTTACATTTCTTTTACAGAACTATTTAACAAATCTCAATAATATAATAGGGCGTATCAGGCCGTAATGACTATGACAGAGGCTGATTATGAATTTAGATGAAAATCAAAGCAGATAGGAACATATGCATTATTTACCGAATAAAGAACAGAACGGAGTAAATGAAACAGTGAGCAAAGCTGAAGTCCTGAAACACCTTGAACCAGCTGTACAGGAATTAATGGAGTCTCATATTTCAAAAAGAAAGTTATGGTTTTCCAGTGACTTTCTACCTGCAGATGAAAAGGAAACAGATGATAAAATTAATTTACTCACAAAACTAAAAGATAGAGCCCGCGGAATAAGTGATTCAGCAAGAGTAGCCATGGCAATGAACCTTCTTACTGAAGAGGGACTACCTCACTTTCATAGATTGATTGCAAAACATCTTGGAGATGAAAGCATCTGGGCTAAATGGAATTTTATGTGGACGGCAGAAGAAGACCGCCATGGAAATGTACTAAGGGATTATGTGCGTGACAGCAGGCTTTTTAATTTCAGGCACATTGAAATGATGCAGTTCCATTATGTCCAGGAGGGATTTAATCCTGATTGGGATAGAGATCCTTATAAAGTTTTTGTTTACACTACGCTCCAGGAAAGAGCAACTCAGATTTCTCACAAAAATACAGGTAAAAGCGTAGGTGAGGAGGAACCATTATTAAATGGTATACTAAGCAGCATTGCTGCAGACGAGGCACGGCATTTTGTATTCTACAGAAACGTATTCAAGGAAATATTGAATGTTGATCCTGAACGTGCTTTGCAGGCTGCTTCTGAAATTATGCCTGCAATTGATATGCCCGGAATAGCTATGCCCCATTTCAGGGAAATGGCAGATATTGTAAGACGTGAAAAGATATATGGACCAGATGATTACAGGTCCATTGTTGAAGAAGTAATAAAATACTGGGGCATTGAATTACTTACCGGTTTAAACGAAAAAGCCGCAAAAGCACAGGAGAAGATTCTTGCAATTCCGTCACGATTAAAGAAAATAGCGGAATATATTGAACAGAAATCAACATCCAAAACTTATTCTTTTGATTTCATTTATAACCGCCTTGTTCATACATAATAATAATTTCCCTGTTCCGGGAGCAAAATAAATGCATCCCGGGTTTATAACTTGACAACTATATCTGAGTTCTTATCTTGTATATAGGGATGTATATAAGGGCAATAGGGAAACTGTGTTTTCAAATAAATCAACATATGCATTAAGAGCACTTGCTGTTCTTGCAAAGAAGTACGGCAAAGAACCGGTTCTTATTGGAGAGATTTCAAGATTGGAAAAGATACCTCAGAAATTTCTGGAACTTATACTTCTTGAACTTAAACAAAACGGCTATCTTGAAAGTAAAAAAGGGATCCATGGCGGATATTGGCTCGCAAAGCCTCCGGATGAAATAATCATCGGGAATATTATTCGTATTCTTGATGGGCCGCTGCCTGGAATCCGCTGTAATCAGACCAATCCCAACAGACCCTGCGAAGGATGCCCCGGAAAAGATGAATGCAGAGTAAATTCTTTAATGAACAACGTAACCAACGCTGTTTCTCATGTCTTGGACAACTATTCCCTTTCTGAATTCGCCGCCTGATTATTTTCCTGATCACCTTTTCCTGCTTGAACACTGCTCCCTTGCACTTTCATACTATCTTTAGTATTCTTGATATGATTCTTATTATACTTTTAAAGGAGAGGCCATGAAGTCCCTGCTCGCCATATTTTTTTGTGTATCCTTTACTACAGCCTTCGCACAGCATGGTGAGACTACATCACAAAAGAAGCAATTCATTTATGTAATTAAGCTAACTGAAAAATACTGGCAGGAAAGCAGCTGGGATCAGGAAGCAAGCAATACAATCCAGGTTCACTTCAAGCATCTGCAGGATATGCTTGCCGAAGGTAAACTGATACTTGCAGGCAGAACAGAAGTGGAGCCTGACAAAACATTCGGCATTTGTATATTTGAAGCGGACTCATTTGAAGAAGCAAAAGAAATTGCGGAAAATGATCCTGCAGTTAAAGCCGGTATTATGACTGCAGAGATTTTTCCTTATAAAGTTGCATTGATGCGAAAGTAGTTAATGCCTGATAAAATTAACATATGGATGAGAAGATTAGATCAGCTTTCCTCAGCATTTAATTCCGAATTCGGTCATTTAAGCATTGAAGAATTAAACTGGAAGCCAAATCCGCAGGTCTGGAGTATCGCTCAGATCATTGAACATTTAATTAATACCACTGCTTCTTATCTGCCTGTAATAAATAAAGCACGATTGGATAATTACAAAATACCTTTAACTGCAAAAATTCCTGGATTCCCAACAATGATGGGCAGAATTATATACAAATCCGTTCATCCTGATAACCGCAGAAAATCAAAAACATTAAAAGTATGGGAACCTGATTCAGGTACTTTGCCTAAAGAGATGCTCGATCAGTTTTTCATTAGCCAGAACCACCTGAAGCAGCTGATTCAAAAATCAGTGAATCTCATAGAAAACAAAACCATCATTTCTTCTCCTGCGAATAAATTCATAGTATATGAACTTGAGATGGCATTTGAAATTCTGGTAACACATGAAGAGAGACATCTCATCCAGGCAAGGGAGCTGAAATCATTGTTGCTTGAAGATCACCACTAAGCAATTTAATTATTGGAACAATTCACCGAAAGATATTACTAAGTTGAAAACATTAAACTTTAATCCTTTCCCGGCATTAACCACAAAGAGGTTGAACCTGCGTCAATTATCTCTTAACGATGTTAACGAGATACTTCTGATTCGCTCTGATCCGCGTGTTTCAGAATACCTTGACCGGCCGCAGTGCCATGATATTGATGAAGCGACAGCATTTATTGAAAAGATTAATCTCGGCATAAAAAATAATGAATGGATCTACTGGACTGTTACACTGAAGGAAGATCCCAAACTTATTGGTACAATATGTTTATGGAATTTCAATATTGATAAAACTAAAGCTGACCTCGGATATGAACTGCTCCCGGAATACCAGGGGAAAGGATATATGACCGAAGCAATAAAGGCTGTTCTGAACTACGGGATTCATGATTTACAGCTTGCCGAAGTTGAAGCGGAAGTTGATCCTGCAAATAAAGCATCAGTAAAGCTTCTTGATAAATTTAATTTCACAATAAAAGCAGGTCCGGGCGAAAACACAGATGATCAGGGTAACATACTGCCAACAGTAATATATTCACTCACCGGATTTTAATGAACTAATGCATAGGTTCCTGCTTGCCTCCCCTTATCGCAATTTTGGGCAGTCCCCATTTATCCCAATACTTTGTCCACAAATAATTTGGCAGCTGCACAAAAACCGGATTCTTACTTTCATCAAGTTGCTTGATCAAGTCCTTTAAAGATGAGGGATTCATTTCTGTACACCCCATAGATGTTTCATCAGGATCCACCCAGTTGTGTATAAAAATACATGAGCCAGCACCATTAATTATACTGTCTGTGTTCTGTTCAATAATAATTCCCTGCTCATACCATCTACCATAACGATGCATTTTCTCAGAACTATTCCAGTCAATATTCTCAACTGAATCCCGGTAAACAATTTGATTATAATATTTAGATTCTGCATCATCAACACACTCAAGCATATCTGTAATGTGTATATATGGAATTTTTAAATGCTTCATCTCTTCAGGTTGAGCAAAACCGAATGCTGCTCCTACTTTGAACATTCCGGCAGGACTCCTGCCATCCCCTTCCTTCTTCACCGGAAAACCTTCAGGAACAAAATTATGAAGTCCTCTCCCCCAGCCTAGTCCATTTTTCCCTAGTACAACCGGAAGAAAATGGCCCGCGTTTGGCCAGGAACCATTCTTCTCGAGAAACATCATTCGGCCATTTGTTGAACTGATACTATCTGTCACTACCAAAATCAACTGTGAGCAGTTATCCGGCAGCGATAACTCCTCTTGCGAAAAACACAATGAATATAACAGCACAACAAATAAAAATGATCTTTTCATTTTTAATTATCTTTTCCCATTTGTGGTATTTCCCAGTTTAAACTCCCAGGTTTGTCAGTTAACCTCCAAGGTTTTCCTTAACCTTGGAGGTTTTTCTTAAAACTAATACATTTCCATTTGTTTAAACTCCCAGGTTTGTCAGTTAACCTCCAAGGTTTTCCTTAACCTTGGAGGTTTTTCTTAAAGCTAATACATTTCCATTTGTTTAAACTCCCAGGTTTGTCAGTTAACCTCCAAGGTTTTCCTTAACCTTGGAGGTTTTTCTTAAAGCTAATACATTTCTATTTGTTCTTCTTTACCTGTCTGCTCTTCTCTTCACTTCATCAGGAGTTAATGTAATTAAATGGCCGCTCAACTCACCATTCCTGTAACCCTGCACGCGTACCGTTACTGGACCGGCAGGAATTTCAACAGGCATAGAATATTTATTACTGTAAAGTTTATTCGGCATCGATCCATCCATTGTATAATAAACATCTGCATCAGGAATTTCAGATTCTATAACAAGCATCATTTTCCCATCCTGCCTTTTTGTTTTTACAATTGGATCATAAACAGCTTTAGCATAATTTACTCCGGCCACATCAGACCTGCTGAAATGATCTTCCATACGTTTAACAAAATTATTATAATTCTTTGCTTCCTTAGGCGACCAGAATACATCAGCAAGAGCCCATGCCCTTGGATAAATCATATACTCAGCATGCTTGAGTGTTTCAATCTGCTCCGTCCATAAATTACCCTGACCGCCAAGAATATATTTCGCATTTGCACCTTCAGGAACAGGTTCAAAGCTGTAAGATTTACTTAATCTGAGTCCGGCATAAATAGGCGGGTCAATTGTCTGATCACCCTGGTTATAATCAAGATAAGCATATGTTGTGGGAGTCATAACAACATTATGCCCTGCATTGGATGCTTCAATTCCTGCTTCCATCCCGCGCCAGCTCATTACCGCGGCATCAGGATTAACGCCGCCCTCAAGTATTTCATCCCACCCCAGAAGTTTTTTACCTTTTGCATTCAGAATTTTCTGAACGCGTCCCATGAAATATCCCTGCAGATCTTCAATATGACGAATGTTAAGTTTTTTCATTAATGCCTTGCACCCAGGATCATTCTTCCAGAAACCCTTATAACATTCATCACCCCCAACGTGAATATATTCACCAGGGAATAATGAAGCAACCTCAGTAAAAACTTTATCTAAGTATTCATAAACTTTTTCTTCAGAGGGATTAAGAGTATTATCAACAAACATCTGAAATGTTCCGTTACCATACCAGGTTGCGAAATTCATTCCGGGGTTAACTTTTATTGAAGTATCTTTTGTACAGCTTAATTCAGGATAAGATGCAACGAATGCCATGCTGTGGCCGGGTATATCAATTTCAGGAACAACAGTAATGTTTCTTTCAGCGGCGTACCTTACAATTTCTTTTATATCCTCATGAGTATAATAGCCGCCATAAGTTGCCTTCTCACCCGGCCGGGGTTTTTCCCGCTCTCCAAACTTTCCATAACGCTTTACCCTCCATGCCCCGACTTCTGTAAGCTTCGGTAAAGCTTTAATTTCAACACGCCATCCTTCATCATCAGATAAATGAAAATGAAATACATTGTATTTCAGCCTGGCGATCTGATCGATAAATTTCTTCACATCTTCCTTCTGAAAGAAGTGACGGCTTACATCAAGCATCATTCCTCTCCAGCCGAAGCGCGGGTAATCCTTAATCTTAACCGAAGGAATTTCCCATTCACCATTTATTACTGATTTACTTTCTATTTCTTTCGGAAGCATCTGCACCAGAGTCTGCATTCCATAGAATAATCCCGCCGGCTCATTTGCAGAAATTGTTACTCCGGCTTCAGATGATTCAAGTGTATAACCTTCTTTTCCTAATTCTGCATTCTTTGAGCTAAGCAGATTTAGCTGCACTTTACCGCTCTTACCCTGCTCCGCTTTAAGCGAATACCCCGTCGGTATATTTATTTTTTGCGCCAGCATTTCGGCAGCGCTTTTTGCTTTGCTGTCATTATATGAAATAACAGTGGAATTGCTGAGCTCAAATGATCCCTGCTTTTCCTCAACTTTAACCGGCTGAGGAATCAAGCTCAAGTTTTGAGCAAACAGTGTTGTACATAAGCAGAATAAAATAAAAAAGATATGTCTCTTCATGGCTGTTTCTTAAATGTTTATTTGAGAATAACAGAAACATAAGCATTCTGAGGCAAAGAGTCATTCGCCAAAACATAAAATAATTTTTCTTGCATTTTAATCATACACATCCTAAGTTTTCATACATTCTGAAACTATTATTTAAGAAGAATAAAATGAAATCCGTGTTAGTGTTTTTTGCTCTGCTTATTTCAGCATCGGCTGCTTACCCGCAGACAGCTCCCGATACTTCTGAATATAAATTATTCCGGGCACTTGCAGAGCAGTGGCGGATTTACTATAATGCAGATGATACTTTGCATCTTTCTGAATTATATACCCAGGATGCTGAGTATGTATCAGGACACGTGGCCGGCTTAGTTGCTTCCGGCCGTGATAATGTCATTAGAAATTTCCATAAGGGAATTTCCCTGGGCGGACATATAGATAAGGTAGAGGTATTATTAGTCAATATGTCCTGTGATCTGGCGACTTTGTTCTGCCGCTATGAAGCAAATAACAGCGGACAAAAAGCCACAGGACGCAATGTCCTGATACTCAAAAAAGTCAAGGGAAAATGGCTCATTAAACTGCACATGACCGTAGTTTAACACTCACCAATAAACTCATAAATCCAACACCGCCCTGCTACCGGCCTGCTATCAGTCTGCTGCCTGCCTGCTCTTCTTATATGCACACTATAGGATAGCAATAATAATAATATATGGCTTACCAAGTAAATTCATCCGATATGAATATGGAAATTCCATGATATCCGGGATGGGAAACTTTGGAATTAGCAGAGTTATTCCGGCTTCTATGACAATTAAATTTTTCAGCTATATACCCGATAAATCTTATCAGCTGAATAATACTAAAATCTATATATGGCAAAAGCATAACTTTCTGCCGCGAAAGGACATGGTTTTCTGCTTCTGAATTTAAGCTCAGCACATTTCAATTTTCCTCCGTTACTTGCATTTCTTCATTTATCCACTTACAAATAAATAGTGAGAAATATTTACAATTGAATGCTCTTAATGGGAAAAGTTAAGAAATACATTGCCGATTTTGATTCAACTACTTCAGTTTTATCTGCTGTTAGTAATTTTCTGAATAACAGAAATAGTCCTGTGGGTGGAAAGTTACGTAATGTGCCTGATTTTATTCTTTCAATTGTAAATTCTCTTCCCGAAAGTACAAGAAGAGGACTGTACAAATGGAGCGGCTGGTATGATGCTTTTCCTCCTGATGAACTTAAAAATGTAAATGCTTCTGAAATAACTGAATGGGTAATTGATAAATATCCAAAGGGAGCTTTTCCTGCTGTATTTATAGGTTCTGCAAACGGAGCTGCGGCTCATTTGGCAGCAGCTATGAGAGCTCCGTATTTACCGCAAACATTTTTACTTCCTGTTAGAAGAAGTCTTCATCCCGATGATTTAACAGGCGACCTGGAGTGGGGAAAGAAGTATGTACCATATCTTCTCGAAAATAATACTTCACTTCGTGTATACCAGATGCATGATCCAATACAGGACAGACTTATGGTTCAGAAAATGGCTTACCTTAGAATAAAACTGACATCTCTTCAAAATTTATATAGGTATTTTATTCAAAATAATCTCGGCTTCGGAGGAATAATATTTATTTGTACTTGTACATTAACCTGGAAGGTCAGGAAAGTATCTGACCGGCACTTTTTTCAGCCGGGTGGATTTGGAGCAGCAACAGAAAAAGATCTTATTGAAGGTTCACCTGCATTAAACAATTTCTTAAAAGAACAAGGCGCGGATAAGTCCAATTGGAAAATTCCTGAGGTTGATACCGAAGTTCCTGAAGCAGAATGGGGCTTTGATGAAGAAATAATGAGTGATCTCGAAAAGCTCGCTCAACGCTACAATTTTAAACTTATCTGTCTTACGTTCAATACTCCTGATGATATGAGTCCATTTACTGCCGAACTGTATAAGTGGTGGTACACAAAGCGCAATATTAAATTCAATAAAATGCTTATTGAATGTTTCTCCCTATTGGAGCCTAAAATTGTAATTGATTCACGAATGGTACCATACTGGCTCGCATTCAACACAAGAAATTCAACTGAAACATTAAAAGATTACTGCGCGGATGATCAGTCTGTTCCGGAAAAATATATAATGATAATGAATAATGGTATCAGATCTATCGATATCAGTATGCCTCAGCATTATCATGAAGCGCTTATTCAAAGCTCTTCAAAACTGAATTTTCTGGGATTGGACGAATCAAAGTACCCGGTTGATCTTAAGTCGTATGGTGTATATGATAAACACCTGAGAGAAATTCCTTCATCTAAGGAACAGCCCGAACCGCTTACTGTAAGTGAATTGCTCTCTTTCTATGAAGAGAACAAGACGAATTTTAACCTGAAGATTGTTTACTGAGAATTAAAGAGGAATAATGAACATTTATATAATGCGCGAAGCAGTACGGATATTCAAACGGAATTTGCGTATAAAGAGTAATGGATATGAGAAATTCTCCGGTACGGATGAGGAGATATGCAGGAATATTATTTCGAGATGCTGGAATGGAAAATATTTCCAGGTTTCACCTGATAATGGCAACTATCCCCTCTTTTATTCCCGCGATTTCGGCATGTGCTGTGATGCATTAATAAAGCTGGGTTATAAAGATGAGGTTATCAGTACATTAAAATATGCGATTGAAGGTTATGCTGACAATGGCTATCTCGCATTAATAATTCCCAAAGAAGGTAAACCATTCAACTTCCCTGATTTCTATAGTCCTGATGGTACAGCGTATTTTTTAAGAAGCCTTCGTATGGCCGGAGATCTTTCACTGGTCGTTAATCACAGGGAATTTTTGAATAAAGAAATAATGTTTTTTGAAGAAGTTGTTATAGATAAAGATATAGGTTTTATTAAGAACCAGAACTTCTCCGGAATGCGTGACCATGCAGTTGTGCGACGTTCGTGTTATGATATGGTAATGGCGTGCATGTTATCTGATGAAATTGAAAGGATAAATCTTCTTGCAGGAAGAGAACTGCTCAGTAATCTTCTGAAGAAATATAAGCTCAAGAATACTCTAATTAAAAATTACTGGAAGGATTATTTTATGAACTCTGCTTCAGATCCTTCCATTACATCTCACTGTAATGTATTCCCATATTATCTGGATGTGATAGATGATTTGGATATGATGATCAAATCCATCAGGAAGATACAGCAGGAAAAACTCGACATTCCATTTCCGCTTAAGTATGAAAATTATAATCCCAGAAGAAAATTCATACTGGAAGAAATATTTGTTTCGGGATGGGAAAGAAATACCTTGTGGGGATTTCTTGCCATACCTTACATTGATATATTATCAAGAGTTGATCTTAATGAGGCTAAAAAGAAGCTTGAAGATTATGGCAGGTTGATTGAGAAGAATGGAATGGTAGAAGTCTATACCCCGGATGGAACAAAGCCATACTCATCTTCTTTTTATTCTGCTGAAACGTCTATAATCTGGGCTGCAATGTATCTTGAACTTAAACTCAGGTTAAAATCAGAAGGCGGAATGCGGCGATGGAGATCAAAGAGAATGGATGCGTAAGTTCAGACTCTGCAGTCATCTTTCAGAGAAATTTCATTAGCCGCTTCTGATTATACTTACGATTATTTTCGGAAAGCAAACCTTCCAGCAGATCACCTTTTTTCTCTAGGCGTTTGAAAATGGAATGTATGTTGAAATCCTCTGGATTTAATCCTTGTTTAACTTCTTTCCAATCAATTGGTGCCGCAGTTAAAGGACGCTTGTATGCTCTTAAACAGTAAGGAGCTGCAATCCTGTCTGCATAATCATTCTGGTTGGGATCGAGATAAAGCAAGTCCCCTCTTGCATCAACTGAAACCAGCGTAGTAGTTTTACCTGGTATTTTCTCATGTATAGCTTCACACACATTTTCAGCAATAGTGCGTGCGTCTCCGAAAGGAATACCTGTACATGGAAGATATAGATGTAGTCCTGTTTTTCCTGAAGTTTTCACAAATGATTTTAATTTATGTTCATCAAAAACTTCTTTCGCCGCCTTTGCTGTATCAATAACTTTGCTGAAGTCATTATCACTTGGGTCAAGATCTATCAGCAGGTAATCAGGAAAATCGGGCGACGTGGTTCTTGATGACCAGGGATGCAGATCAATACTGTCAAGATTAATAATGTAAAATAAAGTTTCTTCATTACTACAAACCAGCCAGTGAATCTTATTACTCCTACCTTTCTTCTTATGCTTCCTTTCGGTTATATAAACTTCTGCCCATTCAGGCTGCCTGTTTGCCATATTTCTAATCCATACGGCAGGAGCGTTTGCACCCTTTGGATTAGAATGTAATCCGAGTGGACGATCTTTAAGATAAGGTGACATATACTCCCAGATATTATGATAATAATTAAAAAGTTCAGCCTTAGTAATACCTTTCCAAACCTCGCGTTCAACATTAGTCAGCAGCAGTTTCTTTCCGTTTATTTCAATCTCTTCAGTAGAAGTAATGATTCTTTGCTCAATTGTTTTCCAGTCGGTCTCAGGTGATCTATCACTGCTGATATCCCTCTTTGATTTTGGTCCTGGACGCTTTTTTACTACAGGAATGTCAGTTGCTTCTACGGGTGTTTTATCATCTCTGAGTCGTACAAAAATTGCGGGGTGACGAATGTTTCCTGAAGGACTTTGTTTATTCGACATCTTAATTTCCGCAACCAGCTCAGGCTTAATCCAGTGAATTTTATGCTTGTCTGTTATCTTTACTTCATTAGTAAAAGGATTTTTTTTTGTTTCTAACCTTTGGAATTTTTTAAATAGTTCTTTCGTATTCTTGTCATTAAACCCTCCGCCGGCGTGATGAATGTATTTTAGTCCGCCATCTTCATAACTGCCGAAAATAACAGAGCTGAATAATTTACCGGAATCTGATTCTATCCATCCTCCAATTACATAATCATCAGCTACCGTTACAGGAATTTTCAACCAGGTATTTACTCTTTTTCCGGGATAATAAAGGCTGTCTTTTCGCTTAGCAATTATTCCTTCCATACCCATTTTTTTCAAGTGATTAAAAAGCGAAATACCCTCCGGAAAATCATCGCTGAATTTTACAGTATCGGAATCAGGAAGAACTTTTTTTAGTATAGATCTCCTCTCAATCAGAGGCAGACTCATAAGATTATGTCCATCAAACCAAAGAAGATCAAAAACATAATACACCAAAGGGTCACCGGCTCTGTAATTCTGAAGTGCGTTAAAACTGGGTTTTGAATCTTCTCCAATGACAATAACTTCCCCGTCAAGAACCACCTTATTTTTCAAGTTCGAGAGTTCTTTCACCAACGCTGTATATTTGGAGGTATAATTCAATTGTCCGCGCGAAAGTAAAGTTGCTTTTTTATCTATTACCTGGGCAAGGATACGATAGCCGTCAAACTTCACTTCATAAATCCAATCCGGGTTATCAAAAGGCTCTTCAATTCTCATAGCGGTCATTGGTTCAAGCGGAAAAGGTGAAGGTGCCGGCACCTGTGAGTTGATCTTTAATAATTGCTTAGAATAATTCGCTTTATTCTTCATATTTATAAATTACTGCGTTACTCGTTATAGTCAAGTAACATCATTATCATATAAATGTGATTGTTGCTGTATGAAAAGTAAAGTTGCGTTTGTAACATAAAACATCTATAATATTTATAAACATACTTCTTATCCCATATTAACAGAAAAACATTATGCAACCTGTAACTACACAGGAACTGAGAAAAGTTATCGCTTTGAGCGATCTTCCGGAGGAACATTTAAAATGGATCATTGAGCGCTCAGAGATGCTTGAATATGAAGATGGTACCCTGATAGTAAAAACCGGCGATCCGATTGAGTGGATGTGGCTTATGATTGAAGGAAAACTATCTTTTTATCAGGATATGAATGGCCGGCTTATCCACTTTATTGATTTCCAGAATGATGAATTTACAGGCGGCGTTGGTGGACTGCTACCCTATTCACGTATGAAATCCTCACTTGGTAATGCATATGCTGTTGGAAAAATACGCGGACTAAAACTGCACAAAAAACATTTCCCTGCACTTGAACAATTAAATCCTGATTTCGTTCAACGACTGATCGGATATATGACTGACCGCGCACGTATGTTCGCAACATTACAGATGCAGCAGGAAAAAGTAAGTGCTTTAGGAAGACTGTCTGCAGGTATTGCACATGAGCTAAACAATCCTGCTTCCGCAATAAACAGAATATCTTCAGGTTTAATAAAAAGATTAAATCTGAATTTCGAACTTACCGAAAGAATGCTTTATCATTGCCTGAGACCGGAAGTCATCAGGCATGTACAGTCACTTATGTTAAGCAAGCACGACATTGTTGTTAAAGAAAAATTAACTTCTCTCGAGCGGGTAGAAAAAGAAGATATGCTCTATGAATGGCTGACTGAACATAATATAGAGAACGCACAGGAGCTGTCGGAAACATTTATTGAAGCTGGGTTTATGATCGAGGATCTTGAGGATATTCGTAGCAGGGTTATAGAGGGTGCTTTCGGTGATGTACTTATATGGCTTGAAAATCTTCTAAGCTCCGAAAAAATATTATATGATCTGGGTGCCGCATCAGCAAGAATTTCTAAACTGGTGGGCGCAATAAAAAGTCATGTTCATATGGACCGCTCCGATAATCTCAATACAACAAATATTCATAGTGATATTGATAATACACTAACGCTTCTGGGTTATAAGCTTCGTGAGAAGAATATTTCAGTTAAGAAAAATTTTTCTGAAATGCTGCCTGAACCTGAAGCTTATGTGGGAGATTTGAATCAGGTATGGACTAATCTTATTGATAATGCTATTTACGCTATGCCGAACAATGGGGAGCTGACAATTAAGACAAGCTCTGATAACAACAACATATATGTTGCCATTATAGATAACGGAACAGGAATTCCAAAAGAAATTCAATCAAGAATATTCGATCCTTTCTTTACTACAAAGAAAGTAGGAGAGGGAACGGGAATCGGACTTGATTTGGTGCAGCGTATAGTAAAGCGGCATAATGGAGAAGTAAAGGTAAATTCCGAACCGGGAAGAACAGAGTTTTGTATTTGCATACCGGTTTCACAAAATCATACAAATACAAGTTAAGGTTAACAAAAAAAAATGAAGCTGCCATTTATAATAATAATTGATGACGATGTACAAGTCCTGCGAGCAATTAAACGCGATATGCAGCAGAGATACCGTGAAGATTACCGCATAGTAGCCACTGATTCAGCAATAGACGCTCTGGAATTAATCAAAGAACTTAAACTGAAAAATGATGAGATAGCACTCTTTATTTCTGATCAGAGGATGCCGGAGATGGAAGGTATTACCTTCCTTGAAAAAGCTAAAGAAATATTCCCTGATGCCAAACATATTCTGCTTACAGCCTACTCCGATATTGAAGCAGCCATTAAAGCAATCAACAGTATTAAACTGAATTATTACCTGTTAAAACCATGGAACCCGCCCGAAGAAAAACTTTACCCGATTGTTACAGATCTGCTTGATGAATGGCAGGCGTTCTATAAACCGGATCATGAAGGAATAAAAATTGTCGGATATCAGTGGTCACCAAAATCTCACCAGGTAAAAGAATTTCTCTCAGGAAATCTTATTCCCTATCTATGGATAGATGTGGAGGATAATCCTGATGCTCCGAAATATTTAAAGAGCGCCAAAATAACAGAGTCGTCTTTGCCACTGGTAATCCTGAAGGATGGATCGTTTCTGATCGATCCTTCTGTCGCAGAGATTGCATCTAAAGTGGGATTAAAACAACAGGCTGCCGCAAAGATGTATGATGTTGTTATAATCGGGGCAGGACCCTCAGGACTTGCAGCATCAGTGTACGGTTCATCAGAAGGATTGAAAACATTGCTGATCGAGAAAAGTAATCCCGGAGGACAAGCGAGCAGCAGCGCGCGTATAGAGAACTATTTAGGATTTCCTTCGGGATTATCCGGAGCTGAGTTAACACGGAGAGCTGTAGTGCAGACAGTAAGATTCGGAACTGAAATCTTAACTCCGCAGGAAGTGCACAATATTCATCTGAAAGATGGATATAAAATTATTGAGCTTTCAGACGGATCTACCATTGCCAGCAGATCAATTGTTATAACAACAGGTGCTTCATATAGGAAACTTGAGATATCGGGAATAGACAGGTTTACGGGATCAGGTGTTTATTATGGAGCCGCTGGTATAGAGGCATATGCCTGCAGGGATGAAATCATTTATATTATTGGCGGAGGTAATTCCGCATGCCAGGCTGCCATGTATATGTGTAACTTCGCAAAGGAAGTTAATATACTTATCCGTCAGGATTCGCTTAAACAAACTGCTGCCAGTTATCTTGTTGATCAGATAACAAAAACATCAAACATTTGTGTACACGGAAATACTGGAATTGCTTCTGTTGATGGCAGCGATGTGCTTGAACGAATCACCTTAAAGAATTTGAAAACCGATGAGGAGATTACATGTCCCGCTAAAGCCCTATTTATTTATATTGGTGTAAAACCATGTACAGAGTGGCTGAACAATCTTGTACTTCAGAATGATAAAGGTTTTATAATAACAGGGAATGAACTGCTAAAGGAGAAATCATTTACTGCCCACTGGAAATTAGACCGGCAGCCGTTTATGACTGAGACCAGCATTCCCGGAATATTTGCTTCAGGTGATGTACGATATGGCGCTTTAACAGGAATATCATCAGCAGTGGGTGAAGGTGCAATGGCTATAAGGTTTGTAAGAAAATATTTGCAGGAGGTTTAGGAGTGATCCTGATCCGTTAATCATTCGCTTTAATTGCTAAAGGAAAATTATGAATAGATTTATAATAATATCGGGGCATACGGCCGAAGAATGCAGAATGGCCGTAAAGAGTTTCAGGGAGTATCATGCAGGATTCTTTACTCACTTTGAATGGGGATGTTATGACAATGATCATACTGCCTATGCGATGATTGAAGCTGAAAATCATGATAATGCGAAAATGGCAGTCCCTCCACTCTTCAGAAATAAAACCAGGGTAGTGAGACTAACATTCTTTGATCCTAAAAAGACTTCGGATCCTCTGCATAAAATAGCAGAACAGCCTAAATAGCTTTCTTTACGGGAGAGTATCACGCGGGAAGAGTGAAGCACCATAACTGCTGTGCTTTTTCATCTTAATATCTTTTTTGAATATAACATTCACCTCTATTGCTCTATTCAAATTATTATTGCAACTTATTAAAGCATCTACTTACAAAGGGTAAATTCATATCATTTTAAATGGAGGGCATGATGAAGAGGTTATTTCTTGCGCTTGGCTGTATTATATTCATTTCTTTAGGTCTTTTCCTGCATACTGGGTGCGGGGAAAAGCAGGATGAATCAAAGGTTCAAATCACAACATCTTCCAACGAAGCAAGGGCTGATTTTATTAAAGGACGCGATTTATTTGAAAAGCTTAAAGGACAGGAATCGCTGGAATGCTTTGAAAGAGCATATAATAATGATAAAGATTTCGCACTGGCTTATTATTATCATGCATTATCCAATCCAACGGCAAAAGGATTCTTTGAGGATCTTGATAAAGCTGTAAAAAGTGCTTCTAAAGCTTCTGAAGGTGAACGGCTGATAATATTGGCTCTGCAGGCAAATGCAAATGGCGATCAGAAACTGCAGGAAAAATACATTACTGATCTTGCTGCAAAATATCCCAATGATGAAAGAGTACAAAGTCTTGCAGGACAATTTTACTATGCTCAGCAGGATTACGACAAAGCTATAGATTATCTGAATACATCGGTTAAGCTTGTTCCTGAATATGCGGCTCCTTACAATATGCTGGGTTATTCTTATATGAACCAGAATAATTTTAGTGAGGCAGAGAAAGCCTTCAATAAGTATATTACTCTCATTCCGGATGACCCGAATCCTTATGATTCTTATGCTGAATTATTGATGAAAGAAGGTTTCTATGAAGAGTCGATTGTGCAATACAGGAAGGCATTGGAAAAGGATCCTGATTTTGTGGCATCACATGTCGGTATAGCTACAAACTATAATTTTTTAAATAAGTATGATGAAGCACGTAAAGAACTGCAGATGCTGTTTGATAAAGCAAAGGATGTTGGACAGAAAAGGACTGCCTTATTTGCAATGACAATATCTTACATTCATGAAGGGAAGTTCGATCAAGCTATGGAGCAGCTTAATAAGCAATATGATCTTGGAAAACAAATAAATGATTTCGCGAATATGTCGGGCGATCTTATCAATATGGGAGATATTCTTTATGAAACTGGCAAGTATGATGATGCTATGAAGAAGTATGATGAATCACTCCAGATAATGACGAATTCGGATCTTTCAGATGAAGTGAAAGAAGTGTCAAAGAGAAATGCATTATATAATAAAGCCAAAGTATTGCTGATGAAAAAAGATCTGGCAGGTGCAAGAAAGATATCTAAAGAATTTACAGAAAAAGTATCAAAATCAAATAACACTTTTCAGGTAAGGCAATCACATGAACTTGAGGGATTAATTGCTTTGCAGGAGAAAGATTATAGAAGAGCAGATAGTGAGTTTCAGAAAGCAAATCAGCAGGATCCGTACATTCACTATTACCTCGGACTAGTTGATCAGGGATTAAGAGACGATCAGAGTGCTAAAAAGCATTTTGATGCCGCTGCTAAATTTAATGCGTTGAATAATATCAATCAGTCTTTTATCAAACATAAAAAGATGAAGAAAGCTGCAGTGTAATAACACATTTTCAGATAGAGACAGCAGAATTCTTTGCTCTGCTGTCTCTGTAAATTCTCAAAACCATCCTTTGCTTCTTGTCCTGGTTGAACCACCGAGCCCAAGCACACCAAGTAAGCCTCTTGTAATCTCACGTGCTACTGTACGTCCTACTTGCCTTGTAATAGGATCGCTCAGGACTTTTTCAATCGTACTTTTTTCAGCTTTTTGTCTTGTGCGGTTTAAGTCTTCCTGCTTTTCGGGAGTGTTAAATACTTCTAGCTTTTTACTGAGCAGCTCATATGCACTCTCCCGATCTATCGTTTGGACGTACTTATTGATAAGATCGGAATTCTTTATAAGAATATCTAATTCCTGCTCGTTCAGAATATCCATTCGCGATTTTGGTGCACATAATAAAACTGCACTTAAAGGTGCAGGCATTCCTTTTTCGTTCAATGCTGAGACAACAGCTTCACCAATTCCCAGTGAAGTCAGAAGTTCATCAGTTTTATAGAATTCCGAAATGGGATAATTTTCTGAAGTTAGTTTAATTGCTTTTCTATCAGTTGCTGTAAAGGCACGAAGAGCGTGCTGTACCTTCAAACCCAATTGGCTTAACACGCCAGAGGGAACATCCGTCGGATTCTGTGTACAGAAGAATATACCTACACCTTTTGATCTGATAAGCTTAATGATAGTTTCGATCTGATTCAGCAATGCTTTAGAAGCTTCATTAAATATAAGGTGTGCCTCATCTATAAAGATAACGAGTTTTGGTCTGTCAAGATCTCCCTCTTCAGGAAAAGAAGAATAAATTTCTGCAAGAAGACTAAGCATGAAGGTAGAAAATAATTTAGGCCTGTCCTGTATATCATTAACTCGTAGTATTGAAATATATCCTAATCCATTTTCATCAATTCGCAGAAGATCTTCTGTATTAAAGGAAGTTTCTCCGAAGAATTTATCGGCACCCTGCTGTTCCAGTTCAACGATCTTTCTTAATATAGTTCCTGCTGATGTGGTAGATATTTTACCATAGAGTTCTTCCATCTGCTTCTTGCCTTCATTAACAGCATAGTTTAAAATCTTTTTAATATCCTTGAGATCAAGCAAAGGAAGTTTATTATCATCAGAGTATTTGAAAAGCACGGACAAGAGTCCAGATTGTGTATCGTTCAGCTCAAGTATTTTCGAAAACAGTATGGGTCCAAATTCTGAAACTGTTGCTCTTAATGGAATTCCTTTATTGCCTGTAAGTGAAAGAAGTTCAACTGGATACTTTCTGGGCTGGTATGGCTCACCTATATGCTTCTGGCGCTCCTCTATTTTAGCATTGGTCTCACCTGGGGCAGCAAGTCCGCTCAGATCACCTTTAATATCCATGCATAGTACAGGAACAGAACTATCAGACAGTCTTTCTATTAAAAGTTGCAGAGTTTTTGTTTTGCCTGTACCAGTTGCTCCTGCTATGAGTCCGTGGCGGTTAAACATTCTAAGAGGAATATTAATCTTTAGTCCTTCAACAGGTAGTCCCTCATATATTCCCGCACCTATAAGAATTCTTTCATCGCCAGCGGCATATGATGATTGGATCTGCTCAATAAATTTTTGTCTACTCATAAGGAATTCCTGTAAATGAATTTTAATAAATATACAAAATCGGAAATTGAGTTGCGTTGCTGGTTTATACGAAGAATCCTGAAGTGAAATTCCTTTTTGTGAGTCAGTTCATCCGCTTCAGTAAATCTCCGGGGTTCAGGAAGACCCCGGAGATTAAGGGAAAACTAAAGGTATCAATGCATAGAGTGGAGGCCCAGTTTATTTCCTTCGCTATCAATAAATAATCCGAAGTAGCCGTATTCTTCGGTAATCAGGGTTTTGGGAACAAGCACTTTTCCGCCGGCTGCATCGATTCTTGCCAGAATAACATCGAGATCTTCTCCGCCATTAAGATACACGAGCACACCTGTCTGTGCCGGGGTGTAATCAGGGCCATAGGTAATTGCGCCTCCTACTCCCTCCATATCAGACGGCAGAAAGGCCATTTGAAAATCACCTACGTTCTGCTGAACAATTTCACTGTCAAGTATTTCACTATAAAACTTTATTGCGCGATTAATATCTGTGGCGGGTATTTCAACCCAGCTGATTGCATTACGCATCTGAAGACCTCCTTTATATTTTAATATAAATTGCAGAGAAGGAGCGGCAAAAGCAAATTGATAAGAAAAAGAAAACCTCCCAAATTAATAAGAACTCAGGAGGTTATCAAAAATAAAGGACGGTTAAAAAGTGAAGGGATAAACGAAACTTACCCTGGGCTCTATTCTTTTCTGGGGTTTGTAGTCGATGATCCTTTCGTCGGCATCCCGTACCGGTGAGAATGTCCAGCTGTATAACATTGATACCAGAATATATGGCATAGGTTTATAACCAACTTCTGCATACAACAGTGACCTGTCATCCAGTTTGAACAGATCAGCTTCATCTTTAATATAAATTTTATCATACCCCACACGTGCAACATAAGACTGGTCAATTGGAGAAATATCAGAAGACAGGTGAAGGATTCCACTATCGGGTGCTTTATCAAGGCGCTGATAACTTCCAAGAATATCAAACACATTCAATACTCTCACAAACAGTTCACCATAAAAACCATTACCAGCATCTCCCAGAGTACGAAGTGTGTTGATCTTGCTCGAAAACCCACCCCCTGTTGTATCGGATGCAAATCTTTCAAGCTCATAAAGTGAGTTAAAGTATGAGGGCACATAATCATCACCGTTAAATCTTCTTTCAAGTTTGGCGCGTAGTGAAACGAGTCCCATTCCTTCCATGTCAGCCATCAACCCCGCTGCGGTTCCGCTTCCGAAATCGATAATATTATTATAATCAAAATAAGGAGTTAATGTTACAACGCTGCTCAATCTGAGAGGTAAACCTATATCGAGGCCTAGAATCTGCATTGCACCGTGATCGTTTGTAATATCGAACTGTTTGGTCTGAGGATTATATTGCCCTTCAATTACTCCGGCATATTTTGAATAATCAGCTGCATATGTAGCACCAACTTCAAAATTACTCAGGAACGGGACAGCTGAAGCTGCAGTTAATTTCAAAGGTCTTATATATCCCCTTAATCCGGCGACACCTGATTGAGCGAAGTTGCCATAGACAGTTTCGAATCCATATTGATCGAAGTCCAGGTCGAACTCGAGTCCAAGTTTCGGGGCATCAAATGATGGACTATTATTATACATGTACATAATAGTACCATGTCCTAATGTGGCATAATCAAGCGCACCCAAGCGTGCATAGAAAGGATCGCGTTTATGAGCATATCTTACATAGCGAATTATGCTGAGGTAATCAGAGAGCTCATTGAAGTTTTCATGACGTACTTTTCCCTCAGAATTAAATTCGAGGTTGACATCGAGTCCCACACCTATCTTCGAGAAGGCAATTTCAGGACGGAAATGGAAAGTATAGAATGCCTTGCCGTCAATAAATGAAACACCGAGTCCCCCGGCAATATGACCCTGATTAGGATCCGGGTAAGTATAAAATTGAGCAAATAGTGGTAAGGACATAGTAATCAGCAGAAACAAAATAGTTTTTTTCATAGGTGACTCCTCGGGTTTATATAGAAACAGTGTTTTTCAAAGCGGCAATTTATAAAAATAAAAGACTTAAGGCAAACCACAAAGAGCACGGTATGGATAGTGGAAAGTGGTGAGCAAAATATAATTTGAGTAATTTAACAGCAGAAACAAATTAAGGATAATATGAATCGATTTACTTCAATTCTGATTGGTTTAATACTTTTATTCTGCGGAAATATATTATCGCAGGATGGAGTGTTCCGGGTAATGTCTTACAATATCAGGTATGCCGGAGATGAAAAGATTGATGGTGAAAATGCCTGGAGCAAGAGGAAAGAGCAGGTTTCAACAATGATCCGGTTTCATAAAGCTGATATCATTGGTCTTCAGGAAGCATTAAAGCTTCAGATAGATGATTTAGTACAGCTGCTTCCTTATTTTGAATTTGCGGGTGCTGGAAGGGATGATGGAAAAAACAAAGGAGAGTTTTCAGTTATTCTATACAATAAAAATAAATTCGATGAACTTGATAACGGCACGTTCTGGTTGTCTGAAACACCCGGGGTTCCTTCAAAGGGCTGGGATGCCGCCTTTCCCAGAATATGTTCGTGGATAAAATTAAAGCAAAAAATAACCGGAAAAGTGTTCTTCATCTTCAATACACATCTTGATCATATAAGTCAGGGCGCACGGACAAACGGCTCTGGGCTTATAATAGATTCAATAATTGCAAAAGGTTCAGGCTACCCGGTTATCCTGACAGGTGATTTTAATTACAGGCAATCGGAGGACGGGTATAAAAAAATTACCGGAGGAGATTCACCGATGAAAGATGCTCAATTCGTGTCAAAGAACGGACACTACGGTTCGGATGTTACATTTAATAATTTTGGTAAGGAACTTACACCGGGGAATAAGATAGATTACATTTTTGTAAATGATAAGATTTCGGTAATTGAACATGGTGTTATTAGTGAGATGATCAACAAAATGTATCCGTCGGATCATATGCCGGTTGTGGCTGAGGTAGAGATCAGCAATAGTAAGGATTAAAAGATGATGCTGTTCTTTAAGTGAAACAATCGGCAGATGAAAGAAACCTCCGGGAAAACCCGGAGGTTATCAAATTACTTTAGAAGGAGCATTTTACGGGTGAAGTTAAATCCATCCGATTTAAGAGTATACATGTAAATTCCGCTGGTAAGCTTTCTAACATTATTAAGATCAAACTCAACATTGTACTTCCCTGCCGGCTGATATTGATTTACAAGAGTGGCTACTTCATTTCCTAATATGTCGTAAACACTTAAGCGTACGTGTCCGGAGTTCTTCAATTCATAATTGATTGTTGTAGTAGGATTAAAGGGATTAGGATAATTCTGACTTAACTTATATTCCAGTGGAAGCACTTCTTCTTCTTCAACATCCACAGTTTTAAATCCATTTACCTTCGACCATGGACCAGTCCCGAATGTATTCTTTGCAGCTACTCTCCAATACTGAATTTTGGACTGCAGCAAATCCACAGTACTCTTAAAAGTAGTATCATTTGTTTCCTGATCCAGAAGAATTGAGTTATCATAAAACTGGACCTGGCTAGCTACCTGAACTCTGTACGACGTAGCTTTTGGAGTTTTAAACCATGTGAACACAGGTTTCAGATCCACACCTACTTGTGTATGCGCGGGTTCACCTAATGAAGGGGCAACGGGAATTCCCGATTCAAATGAGAAAACATCTGAATAGGGACTTTCACCACCCTGTCCGTGAGCTCTAACTCTCCAGTAGTAAGTAAATCCGGGCTGAACCCTGTTAAACTTTACAGTTGTTCCTTTGAACTCGTGAACACTGACAAAAATATCCTTTGAGAAATCAGGTTCTGTCGATAATTCAACAGAATACCTCTCTGTCAACGGAGTACTCTGCCAGGCCAATGAAACGGTACTTTTCTGGTTTCCATCCCCATTTGATGGTGATATTAATAAAGGTTTTTCAGGAACGGTTCCTGGAGTTTCGAATTTAACAACATTACTCAAAGTACTCTCATTAGAATTTCTGTCATATGCAGCAACTGCATAATAAAGTCCTTTGGTTACAGAGAATCTTGAATCATTATTTGACAGAAAAGTTTCACCGTTAATTCCAAAAATGTTATTTGCATCAGCGGTATTTATCTCCGTTGTTTCACTACGGTAAACTATATAAGCAAATGCCGTATCTCCATTTTGTGTAGGTGCAGGTTTATCCCAGAATAGTTCATATTTCCCGGTTGTTGTGTTTTGTACAAATCTCAGGTTAGCAGGGGGATTCGGAGCGGAGTTCAGGTTTTTCCAGGCCATTTTTGGCGGAACTGAAGGATGAGCATAATAATTATATCTCATTGTATCTGCACAGCCTGCAGCATTGTTTGTGACACTTTTCGAACTAAAGTAAATACTCCCGCTAAAAGTTGGAGTATTACGGCTAATTTTAATCTGGTTTGAACATTCATTTGCAGGCCAGCTTGCTTCAGCGAACCTGTAAGCAGCATGACCGATATAGAGGTGTCTTCCATTTAAAAAAGACGGACTGGACCAGTTAGGAAGATTGCCATTAAATCCTACCCAATAAAGCTGTGGAATAATTGCATCAATATAAGGATCTTCATCATGAGGAACACCCAAACTATCAGTATAAATACCTGCCAGCCAATTCTGGGGATTACAGAAGATACTTGTATTCACTCCGGGATTTCCGGAAGGACTGAGTGTAAGCTTTACCCAAGGTTTAACTGCATTAATACTGTCACTTAACATTTTGAGAAGAAGGTTTACATTATTCTCACGCCATTTAGCTTTTGTAGTAAAACCATAATTGTATTGCTGGTAAGTTGCATCATCATTAAATGCACCATAATCAGTATAAGGATAGAAATAATCATCAAAGTGGATTCCATCAACATCATATCTTCTTACTATATCCATTACAACGCTTGTAACGTATTCGCGAACTGCAGGTAATCCGGGGTTCAGGAACCTGTACTCTGATGTACATTTTATTACCCATTCGGGATGTTCTTTTGCTACATGTTCCGGAGCAAAGATAGATGGATCACCAGTTTTACCAAGAAGGCGGTATGGGTTAAGCCATGCGTGAAGTTCCATTCCTCTTTTATGAGCTTCCGATACAGCAAAGGTGAGCGGATCGTAATCAGGATTTGAAGGTGCATCACCCTGCTTTCCTGTTATATAATGAGACCAGGGTTCTATAGAGCTTTTATACATAGCATCTCCCATAGGACGCATATGAAGATACATTGCATTCATGCCATAGTTTTTATGAGCATCCAGTATTGATACTAATTGATTCTTCTGGGCCTGTTCTGCAGTGGATGTTGTACCTTGAGTATTAGGCCAGTCGATGCCAAGTGCGGCAATCCAGATTCCTCTCATTTCATATTTTACCGGAGGATATTGTGCATGTGTATAGATTAAAGGCAAACAAAGAAAAAATAGTAAGGCAATTTTTCTCATTCTACTCTCGCGAATTGGTTTAATAAAAAGATTGTTTGGTGTAACTCAGTCGTAAATTACTGAAATAAAAGAAAGAAATTAAATATATTTTTTTTAGAAGTTATTTATTGAATATGAACTTATTTTTATTTATACACCTGTGCAATTAAAGCTCACAGAGAAGGTTGTACCTTCACCTTTCCGGCTGGATACCCTGATTTCAGCACCGTTAAGATCTGCATACTTTTTAACGAGAGCCAGTCCTAATCCATTCCCCTCAAAGCTCCTCGTATATCCCATCTCTTCCTGTGAAAAAGGTGTAAACAGTTTAGGCAGGTATTCAGGAGAAATTCCAATACCAGTATCGGATATTTTAACAGATATGCTTTCAGGTTTGGGGTTAAAAATGCTGATCTCCACAGAACCAGTGTGAGTAAACTTAATTGCATTATCAAGAAGGTTGGTAAAAATCTGCGTAACAGTATAATGATCCGCTTGGATCCTGCTGTGCTTAGCATTATTGGTAAGGCACAGAGTCAGACTCTTGACTCTGGCGATATTATCAAATTCCACTACGGTATGTTCAATAAGTTCGGTGACCAGATCAAACTCTGCAGGATAAATTTCGTAACTGCCGGATTGTATCTGAGACATATTAAGGATCAAATCTATAGTTCTGATAAGACGTCTTCCGCCATTATCAATAATTCTGAATGACTGACGAAGGTCATCAGATACTTTTTCACTAAGTTCATCCTTAAGCAATGAATTAAAGCTAAGGATTGCATTAATGGGTGTACGTATCTCGTGGGACATCTGGGCAAGGAATTCCGATTTAAGTCTGTCAGATTTTTCCGCTTCCTCTTTTGCCTTCATCAATGCATTTTCAAAATCCTTTCTCTCAGAGATATCCCTAAAGATCCCAAGAATAGCTCTTTCTCCCTGGTAGCTTGTGAAGGTTGTATTAACATCAAGGTATACATTTGATCCATTACTACGATGATGCACTACTTCATAATTCTTTAAATTGGTAGTGATCAGAAGATCGTCGAAAATTCTTTTCCCCGGAATTTCAAGGGAGAGGTCATGTAATTTCTTACCAATCAAATCTGATCTTTCAAAACCAAATATCAGGCTGGAATGCGGATTTGCATCAAGAATCTGAGCTGTATTAGGATCAAATATAAGCATACCGTCAAGTGCATTTTCAAAAAGTCCCCTGTAATCCCGTTCAGACTGAATGACTTTTTCTTCAACGAGTTTTTTCTCAGTAATATCTTCTTTAATAGAAAGGAAATGTGTAATCTTATTATCCGAGTTTCTTATACCGGAAATTGATGTCAGTTCCCAGTAAAGATCGCCGTTCTTTTTCTTATTCAGGAACTCGCCTTTCCATTCCTTCCCCTGTTTTATTGTATTCCACAGAAACTGGTATTCTTCAAAAGAAGTAATTCCTGATTTTAGTATGCTCGGTTTTTTACCTACAACTTCCTCAATTAAGTAACCCGTAACTTTACTGAACCTGGGATTTACATATTCTATTATACCTTCATAATCGGTGATAAGTACTGATATAGTGGATTGTTCAACTGCACGCGAAAGTTTACGCAGTTGTTCTTCGACCGCTTTTTGTTCAGTGATATCCGTTGCACTTCCAAGTATTACACTATTGCCCTGAAATTCAATCAGGCGCGCTGAGAAATCCACCCACTTTTCTTCTCCGGTTTTAGTGGTAATCTTAAATTCATATCTTTCCGGAACTTCTTTACCCTGCTGCCGTTCCAATCCTCTTAATTTAACATAGGACTGATAATCAGGATGGACAATATCCCAGAAGTTCATTGAGAATAGTTCTTCTTCGGAATATCCGGAATACATTTTAGCATAAGGATTGATATAGATACATTGTGTCCCGTGAATAATGAAGATCGCTGTAGGCAGTGTTTCAGCAAGAGCTCTGAACTTGGATTCACTTTCTAAAATTGCTTTTTCAGCTTCCTTCCGATCTGTTATTTCCCTTGTAATAACCAGTATTTCATCATCCCAGCTATTTACGAATCGCGACTCGAAGTGTCGCAATGTTTCGTTCTGCCTTAGATGGTATTCGAGTTCCTGAGGTTCTCCTGTTGAGATAGTTGATGACATTTTTTCAAGATATTGCTCAGCAACATCAGAAGGATAAATTTCCCTTACATGTTTTCCTTCAAGATCTTTCAGTTTAAGATATGGATTAGGTTTCATGTCACTCTTAAATTCCAAACAGCATCCATCCTTATTAAACATATACATCTGATCAGGAAGTGTATTTATGATTGCGCGGGATCTTGTTTCTGATTTATAGAGTTTCTCTACTGTATTTGTGTGTTCCTGCATTTCCTGCTGCAACAGGACTGTCCGTTCTTCAACCCTGTTCTCTAATTCACGGTTTACATTTTCCAGTTCATTGTATACTTCTTCAAGATTCTCGACCATAACATTAAACGCCGACCCTAACTGACCAACTTCATCTTCGGAAAAAACTTCAGTTCTTCTTGAGAGGTTTCCTTTAGCTATTTCTTTAACAGTCTTTACCATATTTTTAAGTCGTTCGGTAATAATAGAACTTATGATAAACACTGAAAACATTCCGAGTATAAAAATGATGATGCTAGTAATTGCAATGCTTAGTTTGCTGCTTTTGATTGCATCGTTTATCCTGTTAAGAGAAATACCAAGGTACAGATCACCGATTTTTTTGCCATTATGATAGATAGGCTCTGAATACTTGTAGATCGATCTATCCTGAGATATTTTATTTTGCAGGTCTTTGTAGTTTATCTGCTTAGCTTTTCGTGTGTTACTTGCCACAAATATATTCTTATCAAGATCTTCTATAACACCATAAATAATTACTTTATTGAGCATTATTCCTTTAAGTACATCACTGCCGGAAGTATAATCTTCAAAATATAAAGATGGAGCTAAACTATAAGTGCTAAGGAGTCCAATCACTCTGGCTTTTTCAGCCATTTCACCCATTGCCTGATTTTCAAGTTTAGCCGGGAAATACAAATAAATAAACAAAGCGATTATGGCAATAAGCATAGTAAAGACTACCGCCATCTTTGTTCTTATTGTATTAAACCTGCGAAATGGAAACATCTTTATTCAACAATCCTTGATATTTGCAAAAGTCGAGAATCAAAATCTGAACCTTCAGATTTTGCTGATTTATTATTTATGATTATCTGTGGTTTATCTCCTTTCAGAGTTATGCCGACTGATAGACCCGCCTTTATATATTCAGTCACACCTGAGAATGTGAGCACTTGTAGTTTTTTACAGCAATCACTTATTTCATTTATTCTTATCATTCTCATTGGTGTAACATACAGTACATCTATTTTGTTGCTTTTTATCTGAAGGGCAAGTTCAGAAGCATCCTTATATATTATCGCCTGATAATGAACAGGTACATTATTAACTGATGAAAAAGAGCCATTCTGAATAATTGAAATAAGCTCATTCCTTATGTTAACAGACCTGCCATATTCTTCCTGATACAGAATACCTATTTTAAGTTCATTATGAGTTTCTTTATTAAAATTCCTGTCAAAGGTTAATATCTTCAACAGCAATGGATACTGAATTTCAACCGGGACATCAATACTTTGGGCATACAAAGGCCGTAAATGTATTAAGATTAGTATTAAAACCAAAATTCTATTACAATTATGTTCCAGGATCTTGTTTTCCATCAAAATCCGATTCTTAACGTCAGAGAATAATTTCTTCCGTCCTGCCTGATTTTATCCTGGATATGTTCAAAGCCGGCTGGTGAAAAATATCCTGTATTCAGAACATTATTAATTTTTAATGCCAGAGTCAGCAAATCAAATAGTTTGAAAGATGTTAAATTTATATTTGCAAGAAGAAACGGATCAGTTTCAGTTCCAACTATTGTTTTTCTTGGTGACTCATAGTAAAAATCCAATCCTGCAGTAATGAATGTAAACAAAGGGATTGCTGCGCCAAATTTTGCTATCCGCGCAGGAGAATTGCTTATGGATAATTTTGTAATATCATTTTTGGATACCTGGTAGACATAGCTGCCAAAGAACTTTATCTGCGAACAGGGGAAATAATTAAATTCCAGTTCTACACCGCCGCTGTTAACCTTACTGATATTACGGAACTGAATCATTGAATCCACCGGATCAATTACAGGATCGATAAGATCGGTAATATAATTCTGATAAATGGAAAGTAGTGCAAGGAATTCTTTACTTATTTTCTGCTCGAATATTAATTCCGTTGTTTTAATATTTTCGGATGCCAAATTCGGATTAGACTTCTGAATTCCCGGATCCTCATAATAAAATTCATAAACACTAGGTCTGCGAAATGCTTTTCCATAGATCAACTTCACCGTTGTGCTGTTAAATGGATTATATATCGCAGCCAGGCGCGGAACCACATAAGAACCTATTTCAGAATAATGATCATATCTTAGTCCCAAATGAATATCCAGGTTCTTCAAAACTGACCATTGATCGGTGATGTATATGGAAAAGGAAGAATGTGGGAAATCACCATTGAAATATATATTGTCTTCAGACCACATACGGTAATCGGCAATGATCTGGTTCTTATATTCAACTCCAGCCGCTATTCTGTTATTAGCTATCAGGTCCCATTGCAACTGAGCTTCACCACCAAACCACCTGTTATTGGTTGCATCGAAACCCAGTTCATCAATAAAATATGCTCCTTTATATATATAGTCTTGATAATATCCTTTGATTGTTAGTTCTTTATCAAAGGCAACATCATTCTGATACTGAAGCTCAAGAAAAGTATTGCCATCATCAGATTGATTAATTTCGCTAAGGACCGCATTATAAGAGCCGGTAGGAATTGCCTTTCTTCTATATGTGTGCATTACCTGAAAAGATAAATCTTTGTATTTGAGTCTGGATTGCAGGCCAATAAATTTCTCCCAATCCATTCCAATAGAAATTCCATAATTATTTTCAGGAGTATCCAGATCTTCATAGTAATGATCCTGACCATCTACTTCACCTAGTGTACCTGAAACAGATAAATCTAAACCATTGTGTAATTTCTTCCCGACAGAAAACCCACCCTGAATGCGGCCATAGCTTCCGGTGGTAACTGATGCATTATAGCTATCTTCCTGTTCTCCATTCCTGGTAATTACATTTATGACAGAGAACATTGCCCCGGTTCCATAAATTGCAGATCCGGGTCCGCGAACAATTTCAATTCTTTCAACCGCATCCAGGTTCACACCCAGAGCAGCTTCAATAAATGCGGATCCAAACACATTTTCGTTCAGTGTATGCCCGTTAAGCTGGATTAAGATTCTATTGTTATAATCAGTGGGCCGGCTGAATCCCCTGATACCCAGGTAAGAATAGTTACGATCATTAGAAATGTAATATCCTCTGACTGACCTCATTATTTCGTCCAGAGTCTGGAAACCAAAATTCTTTATATCTTCAGCTGTTACAATAGTAACCGATGCAGGTGCTTCTGTACTGGTCTGAAGATATTTTGATGCTGTATTTATTCTGATATTAAGGAGGGACTCAAGAGAAATCCCGGATATATCTGTTGAATCCTGAGCAAAGCAAGCAGAGATGATTAAGAGATTTAACAGGACGTATTTAATTAATAATTTCATTTTAAGTTATTCAATAAATTTTGGAACAGTGAATGTGAATCTCGTCCCTAAGCCATAAACACTCTCAACGCTAATTTCGCCTCCATTCTTTTCAGTTAATTCTTTACAAAGAATAAGACCGAGTCCCGTACCCTTCTCACCCGAAGTACCGGATCGTGAAAGTGAAGAGTCCAGTTTGAAAATTTGCTCTACTTCATCAGGTTTCATCCCAATTCCATTATCTTCAACGATAATTTTATAGAATAGATGTTCATCCTCTGAGTTTATTCTTATTTCGCCCCCAGGATTTGTAAACTTTAGCGCATTGGAAATCAAGTTCTGCAGTACAGAGAATAGCATAAGTCTGTCTGAAAAGACAAATAGTTTATCAGGTACACTGCTGGTAAGCGTAATAGATTTTTTTAGTGCACTGCCGTTAAGAAGTTCAGTAACCTGATCAACGATTCTTGCTATGTTTATGATTTCAGGATTATGAGGAAACTTGCCCGTCTGCAGTCCCGACCATTGCAGTATATTCTCAATCAATTCATAAAGATGAGTTAGAGAACTATGAATATTACGGGATATACCTTTAATTTCATCTGTGCTGAAGTCATCAAAATTCTTGATGAGAAGGTCAGTAAAGCCAATCAGAGAATTGAATGGGCTCCTCAGGTCGTGAGATATAATTGAGAAAAACTTGTCCTTGCTTTGATTGAGCTCAATAAGCTGCTTTTCAGATTTAGCCAGTGTCTGATTAAGTTCTTCGAGTATCCTGGCATCATTCTCAATTATTTCTTTATTCCTTTGAAGTTCCAAAATATAATGCCTGAGTTCATTTTCTGCTTTCTTCTTTTCAGTTACATCCTCAATAATTCCTTCATAATATAAAGGATATCCCCTGCTGTCCTTTATAACGCGGGCATTCTCAGTTAAATAAATCAGTTCACCATTTCGTTTTACCCAGGTATCCTGATAGTTTTTTACAAATCCATTCTTCTCTATATCTTGTTTAAATAAATCTCTTCTGTATCCTGCTTTCTTATGATCATCATTCAGGTTTATCTGAGTAATCTCTTCAATACTATCATAACCCAGTGTTTTGACCAGGGCTGGGTTAGCCATAAGAATCTTCCCATCGGGAGTGGTCCGGTAAATTCCAATAGGAACGTTCTCATAAACTCCCTTGAACCGTTCTTCACTTTCCTTAAGTGCATTTTCGATTTTTTTTCTTTTATAGATATTGAAAAGCAGAATGCAAATTATTAGTGTGGCAATAATGCCCTCGATAATGAAGAATATTTCACTTTGATACTTTTCAATAAAAGGCTGGGGTTTGCCTTCTAACTTGCTGTTAGGCGGCAGTTTATTGAGGTCAACACCAAACCTGGTCAGTTCATGGTAATTGAAAGTATAAGGAGGGTCTTTGATTACTCTAACCGGGAATTCGGAAATGCTTTTACCATCCAGCAAACTGATTACTGTTTCCGCGGCCATCTTCCCGGGAAGACCAATATCAGCAAAACTACCAGAGATGTTATGTAATGTTCTTCTCCAGAAGCGGTAGACAGGAATATTAACTTTAGAATTAATTAAAGTATTCAGATCCTCTGCATCTGTCAGTTTACCTGTTTCATTAAAAGTAGATCCTGCCAGGAATAATATGCTCTTTTTCTCCACTGGTTGGAGTATTCTTAGAATATCTGAATGAGCAATATTTTGAAGGTATGTAATATTAATATCAGCTGAAATTGCTGGGACTGCTTTTTTGATTTTGAATAATGAGGATTTACTAACCAAAGAGGAATCGGAGAGTATGATTATATCAGGTCTGTCTGGATGAAGATTCAGTGCAAGTGTAATCTTAGCTTTCAGATCAGCTTCAGAAATAACTCCTGTTATATCCTTCTGATCTTTAATAATTTCCTGATAATTTATACCAGCCCCACAAAACACAATAGGAATATCCCTGAAGAGATGCTTCCTGTATCTCACCGCAAAATTAAGAGCCTCATTTTCTATAGTTAATACCGCATTAAAAGATTGCTTCTTATACTTTTTTGACAAAAAGTCTTCGAGAATTTTGTTATAGTGCTCATCAGGAAAAGCTTCGAAATTCAGATCTTCAATAAAAAAATTAGTAAAGGGAGCAAAAGCAGTAAAGTGAGTCCTGATTGCATAAACAAGCGCATTTGATGTATAATCCCTGCTATTGCCCGAATTGAGAATGAGTACATTCTTGCCTTCATCTGCATGAGTGTTTTCACAAAAAACAATCAATGAAAATATGATTAAGACAATTTTACAGCTTAGCCTGTTAATGGACAATATATCCGGCATTCTTTTTATAATACAGACTTCGAAAAGTTATTATTGCTCTATTATCGTAAAATCTTTCAGAATACTTTAATTTTTCCTTGAATTTTCTTGAACTTCAGCATGCAACTTTTTGGGAACCCGATGCGTCGAACATTATAGAAGCAAAAAATAATAGAAAGGGCATCCAATGAAAAAGTTACAATTATTAACCGTTTTGATTTTCACCGCAACACTACTTATCAGTTCGTCCTTGTTCGCAATCAGTCCTTCAACAAAGACAGCAGCTAAGGATATTAATCAAATTGAAGAAAACTTACTGAATGGGTTAGCTTCAGAAAATTACGGACTTAGAACAAGTACAGCCTATTTCCTTGGGGAGTACAAAACAGCAAAATCTGTTATACCGCTTATGAAAATGCTGCATAGTGAAAAAGATGAATCCGGGAGAATACTAGCTGCGCTGGCACTTATTAAAATTGGAGACAGCAGGGGAGTTTATGCAGTAAAACAGGCTGCCAAATTTGATGACAGTAAAAGAGTTCAAAGACTTTGCAGGATATTCTATAATGCCTATTTATATGGTGAGGTAAACAACTAATGCAGGAATTAGATTAGTAAGCTGTCGGAAACAAAAACTGACAGCTTCTTTTTAGATTCTATTTTTGAAATAAGTGATTACAGAATTTACTTCTTTCCTTTCAGCTCCGATATCAATAAATAGTTTTCCCGGTTCTTTGACAAGCACAAATCTGATCTTACCATCGCTGTTCTTTTTATCTTTAAGCATAAGATTATATATTTCTTTGTTATTTATATTCTTTAGTTCTTTCGTACGGATGAAGTTTATAATAAAGTTAATATAACTTTCGGAAGCTTCCTCCGGCATAAAACCTTTCAGACTTGATAGTCTGAGTGCACATACAATTCCTGCTATAACAGCTTCACCGTGTTTTATACGAAAGTCCAGAGCACTTTCAAAGGCATGCGCGAATGTGTGTCCCAGGTTCAGAATTTTTCTCATTCCTGTTTCTTTCTCATCCTGAAGAACCACAGCTTTTTTTATGTTCACTGATTTAATAACCAGCCTCTCAATTAATTTCAGATCCCTGGAGAGTATCCTATCAGCTTTCTTCTGCAGGGTTTCATATAGATCATATCCGGATAAAAAAGAGTACTTTATTATTTCACCAAAACCGCATAGAAGTTCTTCCTCAGGCAGAGTTTCTAAGAATTGTAGGTCAGTGATTACAAGCCTGGGCTGATAGAAAGCACCTATAATATTTTTGGTACCATCAAAGTTTATACCCGTTTTACCCCCTACTGAACTATCAACTGATGCAAGAAGTGTTGTTGGTACCTGAACAAATTGTACCCCTCTCATAAATGTAGCTGCAGCAAAACCTGCCAGGTCACCAATCACTCCTCCGCCGATTGCAATAATTAATGAGTCCCTGCCAAATTTTTCATTTATTAGCAGGCTGAATATTTGATGGAGGACTTCAAAAGATTTAGTATTCTCACCCGGCTCAGCTATAAAGTATTTAACTTTCCGATCATTGTTCCTGAAAGCGGATTTAATCTTCAAAGAATGAAGATTATAAACATTTTTATCTGTGATAATTAGTATGCTGCCGGAGATTTTCCTTTTGCTAAACTCAGCAGAGACATTTTTAAGTATATTATAGCCTACCAGAATATCATAAGGATATTCCTTAAGAAGAATGTTAATTTTTTTCATTAATAACTTTTATTATCAATTTGGCGATCTTATCAACTGTTATCCCCAATGGATAATCATCAGTATTAATGATAAAATCTGATTGTTCGTAGAAAGGTGAACGCTGCCATAGCAGTTTCTCTATTTTGAGTCGTAGGTTTTCTCTAATCTCATTCGCATTTTCGCGGTTGATCATGGGACGATCCATTTTGAACCTGAGCCGTTTATATAACGCTTCCGGAGATGCTTTAAGATAAATTACAGTTCCCGTCTTCTTAAGAATATCCATGTTGTTATTATGAACTACAGTACCGCCGCCCAGAGATATGACAACATTTTCCATTTTGGATAGCTTATTCAACATCTCTGTTTCTTTATCTCTGAAGAACTTCTCTCCTAACTCTTCAAATATTGTCACAACTGTTTTACCCATCTCGTTTTCAATAATCCGGTCAAGGTCGTAAAATTCCCAGCCAAGTGTATTTGCAAGGATAGGACCGATAGTACTTTTACCGGCAGCCATAAAGCCGTTGAGATAAATTATCTTATTATTCATACATAATTTTTAATGCCGCAATGAATTTAATCATTTTTAGAAATGAAATGCAATCCCGATTGTAAATGTAACGCCGTCTATATTTACTTTTGAATCGAACTCATTCCTTGCGAACCATACTCTCTGATCGTTATAAATTACTGATTCCTTATTATACCTGCTTGTCAGTTCGAATTCAGGATCTCTGAATTTCATTTCACCTCTTACAGATAAGAAATTGGTTATAAGGTAATCGGAAGAAAGCCCTACCTGGATACCATAAGCAAAATCACGGTGAACATTCGATACGTCCTGGTCACCTAAGGTTCTTATATGTTCTCCATAGTAATATGCAACTCCGCCGGCGAGCAGGAACTTAAAGGCTTCTGTTGAGAATGGAACAAGGTAATGTATTGATAATTCCAAAGGAATAACAGAAAAGCCTTCAGTAACCGGTACTTCCCTGTTACCAGAATTTGTCTGAACCACAATCTCATTTATCCCGGTTTTTTCTATTAGTTCGGAATTAAGCCCAAGAATAAGTGATTCTGATATTTTATATCTGATATCAATTGACGGGCTGAACAGATCTTCGAGCGGCATTGACCGGTTCCGTAAATTTATATCACTTGAATTCGGATTTGTATATACTTTTGCAGTTGTAGTATAATTATAATTTATACTAATACTAAAATCTTTGTCAGCATACTGAGCTGGTATGCATGCAAACATTGAAAAAAAAAGCACTATAGATATACTTATTTGCTTCATCCATTATTTCCTGACTTATTCATAAAATAAAGTTAAACTTCAGAAAGATCAAAACAAAAAAAAACCGCGGTTTATGCCGCGGTTTAACAAAATAATATTTAAGATTCTTATCTGAAGAATAACCTGCGGTTATCTTCAATATCTGCATTTTCCTTTAATTGTGTAAGCCACTGATTAAGGAAATATGATCTTTTCTCCTGCAGCATATTATCCCGCATTGTATTTCTCTGAACAGAATATGCAGCTTTATCAAAAGAAGTTTTCATGGTGGGTTTTATAACATAATACCCACGACTTCCTTTTACAGGTTCAGACAAAGAATTAACTTTTGTCTTTGCCACTGCATTTACAAAAGCATAATCCATTCCTACATTCGGAATGCTTTGAGCAGGGGTAAAAACTCCGGTAGTGTCAAACCTGGAGAATTTTACTGATCCAACAACACTCTGAAGCGAGTTATTACTGCTGGCAGCCTGTTTGTGAAGTTGTTCAGCTATACGTTTTGCTTTTTCATATTTCTTTTCACGGACAACAAGAGGTTTAAGAGAGGCTTCAATTTCGTCAAATTTCTTAAATCCTGTTTTTATTACTTCAGATACTTTAGCTACTATGTAACCATTCTGAACGTGATATACTTCACTAAGGTCATTCAGATCACTGTCAAAAGCAAATTCGATCAAGTTTTTATTAGCGCCTAAGCCAGGTATTGAAAACGCATCTTCCTTGAAAGGAGGAGTTTCCTGTACTTTGTATTTCATAAGTTTAGCTTCTGATTCAAAATCGTTTTTATCTGCAACATAGGCAAAATCAGTAGCTGAGTTATAAGCAAAATCAACTGTACTTGCTGATGGTTTTACTTTATTTACTATTTTTTCAACAACGTACTTTTCTGATGAACGTCCTGTTACTTTTATAATATGATATCCATAATTAGTTTTGACAGGTTTCTGGATCTCACCAATTTTACCATTGAAACTTGCGTCTTCAAATTCCTTCACCATTCTGCCTTTACCAAACCAGCCAACATCACCGCCTTTCTGAGCACTTCCGAAGTCAGTAGATTTCTCACGTGCAACCTGGGCAAAATCAGCACCGGCAGTTAACTTATTATAAATATCCATTGCCTGATTTTTTGCAGTATTATCATCAGCGCCGGAAGGAACAAGTATGTGCGAAGCTCTCACATATGTATCTTTTGAAGGTACTTTTGCGAGTAATTTATAAACCACATAACCTTCAAAGGAAGGAGCGGGTCCGATAATCTGACCCGGAGCAGCCTGACTTAATTTTGAAGCCAGTTCTTCAGGTACCTGTGTTACATCAACTGAATCTTTGCTATATGGAAGTTCGGAATAAATATCCACATAGTTCTTAAAAGAACTTGTATCATCAGCAGCTTTTTTAACTATAGCAGTAAGGTTATTTTTCACTAACATTGAATCGTCATGTGAAGCACCTCTTGAGAAAAGGACATATTTAAGTTTTCTCTGAGGTTCAATCTTATAATCATCAAGATGTTCTTCATAATACTTTTTGAGATCATCCTGAGAGACTGAGACTTCGCCGTCCGGTATCATATTAATATCTACTAAAGCATAGTCAGCTGAATATCTTGTATTCTGCTCTTCAAATTTTCTTTTGATCTCTTCTTCACCAACTACGATGGAGGCAAATAAATAGTTCTGAAGTTTTTCCTGAAGGCGGGTTTGTCTAACCTGTTCTTCAATGGACAAAAGAACGTCTTTATTCTGCTTTAAGATTGTCTGCTGATAAAGTTCCCTGTTAAAGTTCCCTGTTGAATCAACAAACTGGTTCTTTAGAAATGCAGGAGGATTTGCTCCGAATATGATATCATTAACTTCATCATCGGAGACCTGGATGCCGAATTTCTCTATCTGATCTTTAACAAGTTCCTGTGTAACCAAAGCATCCCAAACCTGATCATTGAAGGTTTCAGCAAACTCTTCATCAATATCCTGTCCGGTTTGTGCTTTCTGTCTTTCTCTTGCCTGCTCTAACAGAGCATTAAATTGCTGATATGTGATTTCGTTGCCGTTTACAGATCCAAGTACGGATGTACGCTGACCTAATATTTCCATTACATTAGAATCGGAAATAACCATAAACAACACAAATATGCCACCTACTGCAATAATAAACGCTGGAGCTAAACTCCTCATCTTGGCCATCATAGCCATACTTACAGACCTCCTGAAATTGCTATAATAATTAACTTGCAAAGTTAAGGACACTAAACTTCAAAAGCAATGTTTATTTATATTATAAATTCGGTATCTTTGGTCGGAAAATCGAATAATAATACCAGTTTCATGAAAAATAACCCCAAAAAACAGCAGATTATTAAAGCAGCACAGAAGCGGTTTGTAAGGCATGGCCTTTCAAAAACCACAGTAGAAGAGATCGCCCGCGATCTGAGAATAGGAAAAGCTACCGTTTATCACTACTTCACATCAAAGGAAGAAATATTCTATGAAGTTCTTCAGGGAGAAATTGATTATTATATTGAAAGCATAACCACCATATTTTTGAACGGCGATAATAATTTGAATACTAAATTACATGAATATATAAAACTTAAGACCAGTCTTCGTGAAGGATTTCCTTTGTTAAATGAGCTTCTGTTTCTCATAATTAATGGAAAAGCAATTGCAAAAGAACTGGAAATATTCCGTTCATTAGTAGATAAAGAAGTGAGAGTTATTGCAGGTACGCTGAAGGAATTAGTCAAAATGAAATCAGATAGTTATATACCGCAGTCGCTGGTACTTCAGTCATTTAGTTATATGTTAAGTTCAGAGATGAGCAAAGCGGCCTTCGGAACGGAGATCACATCAATATTTTTCCTAAATGAGATAATGAGCGCAGAAGGCGGGGATTAGTTTTCCTCAAAAAGACAATCTAATCACATTTTCTAGTATAACTTTACTTAGCGGTCACGTTTTCGGGTAGGATTGGGTAGTAATTGCTTTTTAAAATTAAACATCATTGATTTGCTCTAATCATCTTCATCTTCCTGCTGTTCCTGAGTAAAGAAAATTTCTTCATACCGGTGTTTAATTAATTGGGCTTCTACAATAAAATAAACCGTTTCCGCAATATTGGTTGAGTGATCACCAAGCCGTTCTATCTGGTACATCATACTGTAAAGTTTAATTGCCGGTTCTATTACATCAGGATTTTCTTTCATTATTGCAATCAGAAGATTGCTTCTCTGCCGTGTCATCTCATCAATACTGGTATCGGATTTCATTACTTTTTTTGCCAGTTCAGCATTAAAATCAATAAAAGCATCAATGGAAGTATGAACAGAATCTTTTGCAGCGGCAGCGAGTTCAGAAAAGTTAACCCTGGAGTAAAATTCAGGCTTTTCTTTGAAGTACTCTGCCTTTTTTGCAACATTCACGGCTATATCTCCCATTCTCTCAAGGTTGCTGTTCATGGTGAGGGCTGACATAATCAATCTCAGGTCACCTGCAACCGGCTGGGCAAGTGCCAGCAGCTTCTGGCAGATCTTATCAATCTTTATATCATATTTATCAACTTTATTATCTCTCTCTATGACCAGGTTTGCAAGTTCAACATTACCTTCTTCAATGGAACGGAAGGCTAATTCAACCTGTTCATCAACAAGACTGCACATTTTAATGAGCCGGGTTTTTAGTTTTTCAAGCTGCTGTTCAAAATGTCTTTCCATAAAATATTTTCCAGTTATTTTCTATTATATAAAGGTATTAACCGAATCTGCCGGTTATATAATCTTCAGTTTTTTTAATTGACGGTTTTGTAAATATCTTTGATGTTTTATCGTATTCTATTAATTCACCAATATAGAAGAAAGCAGTAAAGTCGCTTACTCTTGCTGCCTGCTGCATATTGTGAGTAACAATTACAATAGTATAATTCTTTTTTAAGTCAAAGATCAGCTCTTCGATTTTTGCTGTGGAGATAGGATCCAGTGCGCTTGCCGGTTCATCCATTAATATTATATCAGGTTCGATTGCCAATGCACGTGCTATACATAACCGCTGCTGCTGGCCTCCGGAGAGACTGAGGGCGTTTTCATTTAAACGGTCTTTTACTTCTTCCCATATAGCTGCCTGATTACAGGTCCTTTCAACAATCTCATCTAATTTTTTCTTATCTCTTATGCCGTTTATTCTTGATCCAAAAACGATATTTTCATAAATAGATTTTGGAAAGAGATTGGATTTCTGAAAAACCATTCCGACTCTTTTTCTCAGATTTACAACATCAAGATTCTTTTCATAAATATTGACTCCATCAATTATTACATCTCCGGTTATCCTTACGCCGTCAATTAAATCATTCATTCTGTTCAGGGTTCTTAAGAATGTTGACTTTCCGCAGCCGGAAGGACCAATAAAAGCTGTAACCCGGTTTGAGGGTATATCTATGCTGATATTCTTTAGAGCTTGTTTGGAATCGTAATACAGACTTAGTGCGCTGACGTTTATTTTAGGATTTTTGATTACCATAAGTTTAGATTTTCCCGAGTGTTTTTCTAAAACGATATCTGAATATTATTGCTGTAAGATTAAGTAATAATGTGAGAGCTATAAGTACGAAAGTTGTTCCGTACTGAATTGGCTGCGTTAAAGTTGGATTAGCAGATTGTGTGGATAAAATAAATATATGATATGCAAGGTACATAAACTGATCTGCAGGGTTTACCATCGGAATGTAAAAAAGTCCCAGATCAATATATGTTACAGGCAAGTTTGGAAGAAAGAAAGCACAGCCGAGAAATAATATTGGCGCGGTTTCTCCTGCTCCCCGGCTGATTGCTAATATCATCCCTGTTAATATACCAGGTTTTGCCTGCGGCAGTACAACATTTTTAATAGTCTGCCATTGAGTAGCCCCAAGTCCGTAAGAGGCATTTCTGTGTGATTCCGGCACTGAATTGAGAGCTTCAAGGGTTGAAACAATTACAATTGGAAGCACCAGTACTGCCAGTGTTGCGGATGCCCATAATAATGCCGGCTGCCCGAGATATAAACCTGTCTGCAGAAGTTCATCTATTCCCTTTCCAACAAACAGGACAAAAAAACCTAAGCCAAATAATCCGAATACAATGGAAGGTACGCCTGCGAGGTTGTTAACAGAGGCCCGGATAATTCTGGTTACAACTCCAGGTTTGGCATATTCATTAAGATAAATAGCAGAAAATACACCTACAGGAACAGCTATAACAATCATAATAATAGTTACGGCGAGAGTTCCGAAAATTGCAGGACCAATTCCCCCCTCTGTCATATTATTTGTTGGTGCTGAAATAAGAAAGTCGAGACTTAGTACTCCTAGTCCACCATAAATTATTTTAGCCAGCACAAAGAATAGAAGGAACAGTAAAAAGAAAAAGAGAATGCGTACTACCGAGAGCGCCAGGAATCCGCCTAGATCAAATTTACTTTTCTTTAACAGAGTTCCGGAGGGAGCTCTTGAATTTAAAGAATATATCTTAGGATTTTCTTCCATCAGAATTTTATTTTCTTCCTCATTTTATTGATAATTATTTCAGCAAACAGATTCAAAATGAAAGTTATTGTAAAAAGTACAACTCCAATAAAAAATAAGGCGTAATAGTGATCGGAATGATGAGATACTTCGCCCATTTCCGCTGCTATGGTGGCAGTCATCGTCCTTACGCTTCTGAATAATTCCACGAAAAGGTTTGCAGCATTTCCTGAAGCCATCAGAACAATCATTGTTTCACCGATTGCGCGTCCAAATCCTAATATAATTCCAGCTGATACTCCGCTTATTGCCGCAGGTAAAATTACTCTTCTTATTGTTTGCCATTTTGTGGCGCCCAATCCATATGCAGCCATTCGCATTTCATTTGGAATAGAGTGGAGGGCATCCTCAGTTAAAGAAGCAATTATTGGAATAATGACCAGAGATAAACCTAGGGCTGCAAGAAACGCATTCAAACGGTTGGCAGGATTAAGCAGATCCTGAAAAAAAGTTGCACCAACAACAAGCATGAAGAATCCCAGCACTACAGTAGGTATACCGGCGAATAATTCAATTGCGGGTTTAAGGAATTCCCGCATTTTTCCTTCTGCGATCTCCGATAAGTATATACCGGCTGCTATACCGAATATTGTAGAAATCAGTGTTGCCGGTATTGCCGTTATTAAAGTGCCAAGTATCAAGGGGATAAGGGAATACCTGGCATTCTCTGATGTGGGATACCATTCATAAATCTTATTGCCTGTCTGAGAAGATTCCTGATAAAGAAAATCAACAAGACCGATATGATTAAATGCCCCCCAGGCTTCTTTAAATAAAAAGATAAAGATCAGGAGAATAAACACGACCGCTGTAAAACCATGCAGCGCAAAGAAATATTTAATTATTTTTTCTTTGATCCTCGTACGTTTAGAAATTCTTTTCGCGTATGGAGAAGTATATTTCTGATCAGCAGGTTTATTCTCGCTTCTTTCAGCTTCAGTATTTTCTAAAGAATCAATTATCTGATTTTCTGTTGATTTCATAATTACTTTTTAGGAAGAGGTATATATTCCATTGTTTCAACTACTTTTTGTCCTTCTTCTGAAAGAATAAAATCCATGAAAGCCTTTACTTCACCCTGTGGCTCCCCGTTTGTATAACAATAAAGGTATCGGCTTATAGGATACTGACCGCCCCATATAACTTCATAATTTACTTTATTATTTTCAACCGGGGCAACAGCAGTACTGGCATCATCTTTTTTAATATGAAGTATTTTTACATCATTTCTCTGAGCAAAATACCCTACCCCGCCATAGCCAATTCCTTTAACATCTCTGGCTACTGCTTCGCCTAAAGAGGCTGTTCCCTGAAGTACCTGTGTTGAGGAAGCATAATCCACAGCTTTACCAGACGCATCTTTACCCAGAACATGATCTTTAAAAAATTCATAGGTGCCGCTGCTATTCTCACGTCCATAAAGAATTATTTCAGAATCATCCCCGCCGAGCTGGTTCCAGTTATTTATTTTTCCGGAGAAAATATCACTCAGCTGTTTAATTGAAAGATTTTCTATTTTATTAGACGGGTGAACAATAATAGCAATTCCATCAAGGGCTACTTCAAATTGTTTTGGGTTAATGTTTAATCTTGCGGCATTCTCTTTTTCTTTATCTTTAATATCACGGCTTGAGTTAGCAATGTTTGTGGTGTTATTAAGCAAAGCTGCAATTCCTGTTCCTGAACCTCCTCCGGTTACCTGGATTGAAACATCCGGATGGTTTTGCATATATGTCTCTGCCCATTTCTGGGACAGGTTAACCATTGTATCAGAGCCTTTTACAGATATAGTGGTCTTTTGAGTTTCTGGTTTTTTACAACCGAGACTGAATAAAGAAGTTATAAGCACAAGTGAGATAAATAAAAAGAATTTTGAGTTATTCATATTTCCTTGAGTTTAGTTGTACTCTAAACTATGAATATTTTAGTTTCGGTGTGTTAAGTTAATGTTAAGAAATTGTTCGTGAGTAAATACGTCAATATTGCGAATTTGGAAAATAAATCGTACATAAAGTTAAACTACCATTTACTACTCCGGAAATCTTAAGGAAAATAAAATGAAAATTAACACCATTGATGGTCGCGGGATCGATATTAGCCAGGAATCTTTCGATGCATTTAAGATGCGTCTGCGGGGACCGGTGCTGCTTCCGGGCAATCCTGTTTTTGATGAAGGATGTACACTCTGGAACGGAATGATAAACAGAAAGCCTGCCCTTATAATCCGCTGTATTGGTAATGCTGATGTTATTGCATCTGTTCAATTTGCAAGGGAGCATAATATACTCATGTGCATTAAAGGCGGAGGGCATAATATAGCAGGACTTGCAGTAGCCGAGAACGGTTTAATGATTGATCTATCACTTATGCGAGGTGTTTGGGTGGATACTGAAAATAAAATAGCACATACGCAGGCTGGTACCCTGCTTGGTGATGTGGATAGAGAAACCCAACTGCATGGCCTGGCAACAGTACTTGGTTTTGTTTCTCAAACCGGGACCGCAGGACTGACCCTGGGGGGCGGATTTGGTTATCTTACAAGACGCTGGGGCTGGACAACTGATAATGTTTTAAGGATGGATGTTGTGACTGCTGAAGGAAAACTTGTAATTGCAACTGATGATGAAAATGAGGATTTGTTCTGGGGATTAAGAGGCGGAGGAGGAAATTTTGGGGTGGTCACTAGTATAGATTATAAACTGCACAAGGTGGGACCAGAAATAGTTGGAGGTGTTGTTGCCTGGCCCGGCAGCGAATCACCCAGGGTACTGGAATTTTTTAGAGATCTTTGTGAATCAGCTCCGCAGGAGTTAACACTGGTTGCTCTAATGAGGCCCGCCCCAGCTGCACCATGGCTTCCCAAAGAAACTCATGGGAAACCAATGGTAGGAATACTTGCCTGTTACAGCGGAAATCCTGAAGAGGGAGAAAAAATAGTAAAGCCAATTAAATCTTTTGGAAAACCAATTGGTGATGTGCTGATACGTCGGCCATACGCGCAGATGCAGTCACTGCTCGATGCCACTCAACCTAAAGGAAGGAGATATTACTGGAAAAGCGAATACCTTTCAAATATCGAGCCTGCTCTTTGTGAAAAAGCAATAGAACATGCAGCAAAGATTCAGTCGCCCCATTCCGCGGTAATCTTCTTTCAGCTTGGAGGTGCATTAAATAAGCTGAGGGAAGATCATTCTGCTGCGGGCAACCGCGATGCACGGTATGTTTTTAATATTACCGGACAATGGGAAAGCTCAAATGATGATTCAAAAAATATCCAGTGGGCACGTACAGCGTGGACGGATATGAAATCTTTTTCCACCGGCGGCACTTATATTAATTTCCTTACTGAAGATGAGGGTAACGAACGTAATGAAGCGGCATTTGGTAAAGGGATGACCCGGCTCTCTGAGATCAAATCTAAATGGGATCCTGAAAATATATTCAGGTCGAACAGGAATATAAAACCGGCCAGTGTGGAAAAAGAGATCTAAGTGCTACCACTGCCGGGCGTAAAGTTGAGAGTAATTCTTATTAATATATTGCTTCGCGGATTTTGGCACTGATGTAATCCATTACCCAGACTACAATGGCAATCATAAGAATTATTAGTCCTACTTCGTGCCATCTCGCCAGTCCCTGATACTGCATCAGCATTGTACCGATGCCTCCGCCCCCAACGAGACCGATAATAGTAGCCATTCTTACGTTGATATCCCACCGGTAAATTGTAAATGATAAGAATGGCAGAATAATCTGAGGCACTACAGCATACCAAACAATCTGAACTTTGTTGGCGCCGGTTGCAGCTATTGCTTCAATCGGACCTTCTTCAATTCCCTCGATTGCCTCTGAATAAAGTTTCGCGTTAGAGGCAATAGTATGAATGAGTAAAGCTATCATTCCTGCATAAGGGCCGATTCCAACCCACACTGAGAATATAATTGCCCAGATCAATGGTTCAATTGACCTTATGAAATTAAGTATGACCCGAAGAACATAATATATTGATTTGGCCAGCAGGGTATCCTTCATCAGATTCCGGGCAGTAAAGAAGCTTAAAATGAAAGTAGGCGGAATGGATATAAGTGTTGCAATAAGTGCCAGATATATGGTTTCTATTATTGCTGAAAGTGCGTCATCAAAAATTCCAAACTCGGGATTGAACATGGCTCCGAATATACGGTTAGCTCCCCTGATGCCTTCGGGACTGAAAATATCAACGATTGAAACTTTTGTAACAACCCAACCTGCAATAAAGGTAATATCAAATAAGAACCAGGCAAACAGCTCAACGGTCCATTTAGTGACTTTGTTATTTTTTGCTATTCCGAATAGTTTACAGGAAAGTGATGTTCTGGTAAATGTCCATGCAGTTCCTGCTGCAATACTAATAATTAATACTACAAGTATTTGTGTCCATGAAAATGGTATATCTCTTAAATCAAGTACAAACCTGTAATAAAAAATTCTATGCAGTACCAGGATAGAATAAAAAACTAAAAATATGTCCAGGAAAATAGCTTTAACAAAGTTGAATTTATTTTTCTTTTCCTCATTTCTGCGGATAATCTCCTTCGGGTGAATATCAATCTTAACTGTTTCCATTATCTGATCTCCACCTCCTCAGCTTCCTCCCCGTAAATTGTTCTAAACCATTCTTCATTTATTTCATTAGGGGAACCTTCGTAAATTATCAGCCCATCTCTAAGAGCAATTACCCTTGTAGCATATCTTCTTACCAGACTCAAAAAGTGAAGGTTACAGATAACGGTGGTGCCGAATTCTTTATTTATTCGTTCGAAATACTGCATTACAGAATTGGAGGTTGCGGGATCAAGTGAAGCAACAGGTTCATCTGCCAGCAGAAGCTGTGGTTTTTGCATTAAACTTCGCGCAATAGCTACTCTCTGCTGCTGGCCGCCGCTTAAAGAATCAGCGCGCTCATCTGCTTTATCTTCAATACCGACTATTCTTAACGACTCACGGGCATCATCATATATATCGGAAGTAAATTTTCCGAGAAGCGAATCAAGTGTACCGATGGATGCAAGCCTTCCCGCGATAACATTTTTGAGCACTGATCTTCTTTTAATGAGATTGAACTGCTGGAACACCATAGCAATCTGCTGATGTACCCGGCGGAGTTCTTCCCCTTTTACATGGGATATATCTTTGCCGTTAAAGTAAATATGTCCTGAAGTGGGTTCAAGCAGACGGTTAATACATCTGAGTAATGTTGATTTACCTGAGCCGCTTAATCCAATGACTACAAGAAATTCACCTTGTCTTACTTCAAAGTTTACACCTTTGAGGGCGTGAACGCCGGATTTATAAACTTTATTTAAATTTTCTACTTTTAATAACATTATTTCAACACCCCGCTCAATGAAATACCCTGCTCTTTCAGCATATTTCGAAGAATATCATAATCACTGTCTTTAGTTTCAATTAATCCCATTACATCATATATCTCAAACAGAGCCATTTCTCCTTCAGGTGTTGAAACGAATTTAAGAAAAGCATTTACTACTTTATCTTTCATTTCTTCGGGAAGATCTTTTCTGAATACGAATGGATCATTTGGTATATCTTCTGTATATCCTATTATTTTAACTTTCTGTTCAATATCAGGAAATTGTTTAAGCACGCGCATACGGGCATCCATTATTTGTCCGGTTTTGCTATGAGGCGGTGCGGAATAAGTTGCGCCAGCATCCACCTGTTTCTGATAAATCATAGTTACAACGTTGTCGTGTTTCATTGCGAATACTTCCTGGGAAGGTTTGATGCCTTTTTTCATAAGGAGTGCTTTCGGAAGGATATATCCGGAGGTTGATGAAGGATCAACATAAGCAATACTTCTTCCCTGAAGGTCGCTAACGCTATCGATTCCAATTCCTGCTCTGGCAAGAAACTGTCCTTTATAAGTTGTTTCGTTTCCTTCTCTTACTATACGGAGTCTTGCCTGGACCCCATATTTTTCATTAGCCATTAAATAAGAGAAAGTATTCATTCCGGCGATATCGGCTTTTTTTGTTCCGAATGCTTCAACGAGGGCAACAAAGCTTGTAGGAACCGCGGTTGTAAAATAGTAACCCGTTTCCTTTTCCAGGAAATCTACAAGCTCTTTTGCATTTGTAGTAATTCTATCGGCATCAACTGAAGGAGTAAAATACAATCTGATGGGATTGGATCTTGTGCCCAGTTCACCTTCTTTCAGTTCGCTCAGAGAAGTTAATGTTATGAAAACAAGGACAGGAAGTATATATAGAATAACTTTGAAAATCTTCATAAATAACTGGGATTTGTAATCTTGACTTTTGATTTAAACCTTCCAAAGATACTAATTTCCATGAAGATAAAAAGAGAAATTTATTCTTAAAAAAAGAATAGTTGTATAAAAAGAGGATTTAGGTTAAATTCGCTACAATCTTAAATTTCAGACTAATACATTATCTTATTTTAGGTTAAAAATGCAATATTTAATTGGAATGGACGGGGGTGGGACAAAAACTGCGTGTATTGCCGCAGATTTGGAAGGACGGGTATTACATGAGTGTACAGGAGGGCCTTCAAATTTTCTGATGCTCGGGACTACAAAAGTTGCTGAAATGCTTTTCTCTTTAATAACTGAATGCAAAGAAAAACTTAACGCAGAATACGACGATTTTGTTTCAATAGTTTTAGGTACAACAGGTGCGGGAAGAAGAGTTGATGCAGAGAAACTGGAAATTGCTTTTTCTGAATACGCATTGACTAAAAATGTTGTGTTTAAGAAATTTTCAGTTGATAGTGACGGCAGGATAGCACTTGAAGGCGCTTTTTCGGGAAAATCGGGCAGTATTTTAATAGCGGGTACCGGATCATTCATGCTAGGTAAAGATGCTCAGGGCAATATACATAGAGTTGGCGGATTCGGAAGGTTTATTGGAGATCAGGGAAGCGGGTACATGCTTGGAAAAAGAGGGTTAGCAATGGTTGCCAAGGATTACGATGGACGCGGCGATAAGACAAAACTGACCGGACTTGTTGCTGAGAAATTAGGAATAGATTCTCCTGAAAATCTTATTATCGAGATCTATAAAAATAATTTTGATATAGCTTCCGCAGCACCGCTTGTAATTCAGGCCGCTGCTGAAGGGGATGAGGTATGTCATAACATTCTCGAAGAAGAAAGTCATGAGCTTGTACTGCACCTTTTTGCAATGATGAAGAAACTTAAAGAACCTTCTATGAATCTTGCTCTTATAGGCGGAATTATAAGTACAGAAAACGCCTTTTCGGAAATATTCAAAAACAGTGTTCACAAATTGATCCCCAATGTAAATATCCAGTTACCTGAATATCCTCCCGCAATGGGTGCAATTTTTATGGCCCGCAGGATGCTGGCCTGATCATTTATAGAATTTTTTTTAACCGCTTATCGGAGATAGTTAATGTCAAAACTGAAAAAATCATTCCGCAATCCCTGGGCCTGGGTTCCATCCTTATATTATGCAGAGGGAATACCCTATGTTATTGTAATGCTTGTTTCTGTAGCATTTTACAAAAGAATGGGTATCTCAAATACTGAAATAGCATTATATACCAGCTGGCTTTATCTGCCCTGGGTTATAAAACCATTCTGGGCCCCATTTATAGATTTTTTCAGAACCAAACGCATTTGGATTGTAGTAATGCAATTGTTTATTGGTGCCGGACTAGCAGCCGTGGCCCTTACCATGCCGTCACCTGATTTTCTGAAATATACTTTAATATTCTTCTTTTTGCTTGCATTCAGTTCCGCTACTCATGACATAGCTGCTGATGGTTTTTATATGCTGGGTTTATCAGAAGGTGACCAGTCCTTATATGTTGGTATCAGAAGCACTTTTTACAGATTATCAATGATCACCGGTCAGGGTTTGCTGATAATTCTTGCCGGATATTTTGAAACTCACAGCGGATTGCCTCCTGTGAATGTTACCATTAATTCTTCGAACAGTGTACGAACGGAACAGATAATTGATACCCGGGAAATAACGGCCAATTCAGATGATTTACTGGTAATTTCAAATACCGATCAGCTTAATATCAGCACCGATAAAATAAGTAAAGCAAAAGCGGATTCAATTCTTTCTTTCGTCAGCAGCAGTAATATCAAGAACGGTTTTTACGAAAGAGATCCGAAACAAGCAGAAATAGTTCCGGCTAAAAAGGGTGAAATGACTGCTAATATCGGAGTGGTTTTTTTCAAATTAACAAAAGAGCCTGTTGATAAAAATGAAGTTGTAGTATACTTTGACCGCGAATCGGGTGACAAGAGTATCTCTTTAATAGAAGGCAGCAGAATTGTTTTTAACAGGCAAAACTGGAACAGACCTGCTTATGCAGTATTTCAACTGGATCCGAAATTAAGGACAGAGACAACTGCAGCATTTAAGGCGACAGCGGGTGACATACCATGGGCATGGTCAATGACGTTTCTCATATTAACTGGTTTATTTATTGTGTTCTTCATTTATCATGCTTTCATACTTCCCTATCCTGTATCAGATAAACCCGCAGTGAAAGACGCGACGAAAAATATTGCCGGTGATTTTATAAGAACTTTCGCTCTGTTTTTCAAAAAGAAACATATTCTTTTGATATTAACATTTCTTTTAATATATCGTTTCGGTGAAGCTCAGCTCGTAAAAATGGCTACTCCTTTCTTATTAGATCCCAAAGAAGTTGGCGGACTTGGTTTAACTCTAGGACAGTACGGTCTGGTTTATGGTACTGTTGGTATTATAGCACTTACACTTGGAGGAATTTTAGGGGGCATAGTTGCCGCACGTCACGGATTGAAAAAATGGTTATGGTGGATGTTTGCCGCAATCAATATTCCGCATATATTATATATATACCTTGCATACGCACAACCGGATAACCTGTTAATTATTAATTTGTGCGTTGCCGGGGAACAATTCGGTTATGGTTTCGGTTTTACTGCATATATGCTTTATATGATATACGTTTCTGAAGGGGAATTCAAAACTTCACACTACGCTTTATGTACAGGATTTATGGCTTTAAGCATGATGATTCCCGGTATGTTCGCCGGATGGATACAGGAACAATTAGGTTACCCGCACTTTTTTGTCTGGATATTATTGACGATGATTCCGGGATTCATAATAACTAAATTGATCCCGCTTGATCCGGCTTTTGGGAAGAAACAGATTACTGCAAAGCCTCACTAAAGAAAAAGAGAGAATTCCCGATTATAGAACCGGGTTAAATTAGCAAAGGATCTGACGTGAAGAATATATACATCTTTTTAATATTGTTAGCTCTTTCAATTCAGTTAATGTCAAACAATATGTTTATTGATGAGTCTGATACAGAATTAGAGCTAAGAGTTGAAGAAAGAGTAATAACACGTAAAGACGTTGATCCTTTCTTCCCTTTCAATCTTGGTCCCGAGGATATTGCCTGGGTCGAAAATACACTGAAGACTCTGACACTTGAAGAAAAAGCCGCACAGATGATCATGCCCTGGGTAAATGCTGAAGCTATGAAGGAAAACAGCACTGAATATAAACGGCTGGTGAGATTGGTAAGTGAACTGAAAGTGGGCGGATTCATTTTCTTTGAAGGGAATATATTAAACCAGGTACATCTTACTAATAAGATGCAGGAATTATCGGATATTCCCCTGCTGATCGCTTCTGATTTTGAGCGCGGACTAGGGATGCGTTTAAAAGATGCAACAGAGTTTCCATATAACATGGCAATTGCTGCAGCAAATGATGTTAATCTTACTTATGAAATGGGCCGTGTTGTAGCAGCTGAAGCAATAGCTCTTGGGGTACATCAGAATTACGCGCCTACTGCAGATATAAACGAGAACTCAAGAAATCCTATCATTAATATCAGAGCTTATTCTGAGGACAGGGATATTACTGTAAAACACACTTTAGCTTTTATTGCGGGCAGCAGTGTGGAAGGTGCAATAACAACGGTTAAACATTTTCCGGGGCATGGTGCCACGGATGTTGACTCTCACACTGAACTTCCATTGTTAACTCATTCAAAAGAAACTTTTGAATCAATAGATCTTGTACCATTCAGGGAAGCTATAAATGCCGGTGTAAAATCTGTTATGGTCGGGCATCTTGATGTCCCTGCATTTGAAGAGAACCGTGGATTACCAGCATCTTTATCCGAACCCATAATTTCAGGATTACTTAAAAAAGAAATGGGTTTTACAGGATTGGTTGTTACTGATGCAATGAACATGAGCGGAGTAACAAAATATTATAAACCCGATCTTGCAGCAGTCCTGGCGGTTAAAGCTGGTAATGATATTCTGCTATTCCCGCCCGATGAAAATATTTCCTTAAAAGGACTTGTCAGAGCTGTTGAAAATGGTGAAATGAGTGAAGAAAGAATTGATTACTCAGTCAGAAAAATACTAGCTGCTAAAAGATCAATGAATCTTCATAACAAACGTTTTGTAAATATCCAGAGTCTCGATAGTGTGCTGAATAAAAAATCGCATAAACGTCTTGCCCAGCAGATTGCAGATAAATCAATTACACTCGTAAAAGACGAGAACAATATTATACCTGTTGATCCGCAGAGATATTATAATCCCTCTGTAATCTTTTTAAGTGACTCAAAGAGTCCATCAAGATATCCCATGAAGGATCTGCTCAAAGAAAGGTTCAGGAACCTGAAAACAACTACACTTCACAGAAAAAGCAAACCAGCAGATTATCAGAATGCGCTTACAATTGCCGGGAATTCTGATCTGGTGCTTGTTCCAATATTTGCACGTGTAAGAGCTTCGGGTACTATTCAGCTTCCTGAAAGGCACACAGAACTTGTGAGAGATTTAAGTTCAAAAAATATTCCGGTTGTATTTATGAGTATGGGTAATCCTTACATGATGTCAGAATTTCCGGAAGTTCCGGTATATCTCTGCAGCTATGGTGATCCGATGGTTTCTCAAAATGCAATGGTTAAGGCTATTTCAGGAGAGAGTGATATAACAGGTAAACTTCCCATCAATATACCCGGAACAGAATATATGATAGGTGATGGTATTGAAAAGAAAAAAAATGTGCTGAGGGTAAATAAGAATAATGAAAACACTGAATATAATTTTTCTACTGTAGATTCTATAATGGCTGAAGGAATCAGAGACTCAGTTTTTCCTGGAGCTGTTTTGTATTTTGGACATGAAAGTAATCTTATATATAAAAAAGCATTTGGAAAGTATTCCTACGAACCGGGTGCGCAGGATATGACGACTGAGGCAATTTTTGATCTGGCTTCTGTATCCAAAGTAATAGGAACAACTACTGCTGCTATGCTTTTATATGATGACGGAAAATTAGATCTCGATGAAAGGGTTACATCTTATCTTCCTGAATTTGGAAACAATGGAAAAGAATTTATTACCGTAAGAAATTTATTGCTTCATAATGCCGGTCTCCCGGCCTGGGTTCCTTTTTATAAGCAGTATAGTACGGCTGATGAGGTAATAAATGCGATCATGAACATTAAACCTGAGTATTCCGTCGGGTCAAAGTTTTTATATAGTGACCTTAGCATGATCACTTTGCAGAAAATTATAGAAAAGATATCCGGTCTTCGTCTTGATAATTTTCTCAAGGTACGCGTGTTTGATAAGCTCGGGATGACGAAGACGATGTACAATCCTCCTCCGGAGTTATGGTATTTCTGCGCGCCAACTGAAAAGGATACATACTGGCGAATGAATACAATGAAGGGAAAAGTGCATGATGAAACTGCATACATGCTTAATGGTATTGCAGGGCATGCGGGATTGTTTTCAACCGCAGAAGACTTATCTGTATTTTTACAAATGATGCTGCAGAAGGGTAAATACAAAGATATGCAGATAATTAAAGAAAGCACTGTTGATTCGTGGACTACAATACAGGGTGAGCAAAGTACACGCGGATTAGGATGGGATACAAAGTCAGAAACCGGATCTTCAGCCGGTAAATTGTTTTCTTCCAATTCATTCGGGCACACCGGATTTACCGGTACTTCGGTATGGGTAGATAAGGATAAAAAATTGTTCGCCGTTCTTTTAACCAACAGAGTTAACCCAACCAGGGCAAATACAAAAATAATTCAGTTCCGGCCAAAAGTGCATGATGAGATAGTTAAATCGATAATGTATCAATAAGGCTGTCATTCGCTCCACCTACGAAGACTCCGGTGGACAAGTTCGCTGTTATTCGCTTCGCTGTCATTCATAATGGCTCAAGGGACAAATTCTGAAATTACTTCTTCACCAGCCAGAGTTCGGGGTTCTGGTTAACGCGCTCGCTCCAGATCTCGAAGTGGAGGATGGTGCCTTCGAGTCCGTCTGCGACTGTCCCTATCACCTTCCCCGGTGTTACCTGTGCGCCTTCACCTACAAGTATATTGCCGAGGTGGCCATAGACTGTTCTGAAGTTATCTTTATGTGTTATGATTATAATGCTGCCATAGCCGGGCAGCCATGTAACGGAAGATACTATTCCTCCTGATACTGCTTTTACATCAAGATCTTTACCGGCCTTAATATCCACGCCGTAATTAAGCGTGACGGTGTTAAGCTTCTGGTTTTTATTTTCACCAAACTTGCGGATGATCTTACCGTTATTAATAGGCCAGAGTAATTTCCCTTTAATGAGGGCGGATGTGGAGAAGTCGGTAATAGGCGCGAGGGGCGGTGTTACTTCTGGCAGTTGTTCAGGTTTCTTATCTTTACCGGGAGTAGTTTTGGTTTCAGCAAGTTCTTTCTGCTTCCTAAGTTCCTCAGCAAGCCGGCGTTCTTCGGCCTTGCGGCGTTCCTCTTCAACAAGGCGGGCAATAAGATTACGGATCTCCTGTTCGGATTGCCGCTTGAGTTCAATTTCTTTCTTCAGTGCTTCGTTATTATTTTTAAGCTGCTTAACGAGAGTCCGGCGCTCTGTGATCTTCTCAGAAAGCGTTACTTCCTCTTCCCTCTTTTGTTCCTCAAGACGGCGTTTCTGTTCAAGTTCAGTCTGCAGGTTCCGGTTAAGTGTAATGAGTTCGTTCCTGGAGTTTTCGAGCTTCTTAAGGTTTGCCTGGTTGCGTTGAGTAAGCCTGTTAAGATAGCGGCTGCGGAGGTATGCCTGGTTGAGAGATCTGGCATCGACCAGGAAGCTGAGCTTATCTGTCCTGCTGTACTTATACAAATAAACCACATACTTAGCATACAGCTCACGTATGTTTTTAATCTCCTTTTCTATGGAAGCTATTTCACCGCGGGTAAGTTTTATTTCCTTTTCCTTGAGTGATTCTTCACGGCGGATGCCGTTAATGAGCTTATTAAGAAAAGTGGATTGCTTTGTATAGAGCTGGAGGGATTCGAGCGACTGTTTTTCCTTTTTGGTTTTTGCTTTAAGCTGTGCTTCAAGATCTTTTATTTCCGACTTAAGCTGCTCGAGCTCACCCTCTCTTCCGGAGAGATCATTTGTCTGCGGAAGAATTGCAGCCGGGCAGCACAGCAGCAGTAAAAAGAAATATGGAAGAAGCTTTACCATTCTTCCACTTCTGCATCGGCAGGAATGTTCATTGTAAGCTTGACGCTTTTCTTGTTTACTTCGGCACGGCGGTACTCGAGCTTAATGCTCTGGTTGCGCTCATGGTATTTCACATTGGTATTAAAGGGAACGGGAATGCCTTCGCGCTGCTGGAAGTTGCTGAACAATCCGTTCAGGAATACATTCTCCTCCCTGTCGAGCAGCTGGTACTCGGTAATGACGAGGTTGCGTATATCAACAAAATATCTGGTGATTACATCAGACGAATCGTCGTAGGTAAGGATGTATTTATCGTATACTACGTTATAATCTGTAGGTTCGTGCGAGAGTTTAGGAGTTAAGTTAACAGCGCCTGTAAGTGCTTCAAGCAGGTCATCGAAGGTGATTTCTATCTTAAATATATTCTTCAGCGCATCGCTGTTATTCATTCCGCGGTAGACTTTATTATTCATTATATCGTAGAACATGAAGCTTTCTTTTGTTATTACCGCCTGGGCGAGATCGATACCGAAGGGTCCGTAGATCTCGAAGTACAGAGAGTCGGGTTTCTGCAGCACAACCTTAATTGACGCATCGGCGTTAATATCGGGCGAGTTGATGCTTATAGTTCCGAAAGCTTCAAAGTTCTTTATTTTTCTGCGGTTTGCCTCAAGGCGCTTAAGGAGCCGTTCTGAGGGCAGGATCTCAACTTCCTCTGTTGGTTTGGAAGGAATACAGCCGTTAATTATGAGCGGCAGTATGACAATGATGAATGCAAGAGCAATAAGAGAAAGTTTTTTCACAGTGTTCCTCGCTGAATTTTTTCCTGGAGATCAGGGTTATCGGAATTTAGCTTTATTGATTTCTGCCAGTTTTCCATAGCCCCGGCATTATCTCCCTTTTTAAAAAGCACATCGCCCAAATGTTCCAGGAGAGTTGCATTTGTGCTGTCGATCTTAACTGCTTCAGCTATATATTTTTCGGCATTATCATAATCGCCGAGTTGGTAATACACCCATCCAATAGTATCGAGGTATGAAGGATTCTCAGGATCTTTTTCAACTGCCCTGGTTACCATGTCGAGCGCTTCCTGCAGACGTATAGCGCGTTCTGAAAGCGAGTAGGCATAGTTATTAAGCACGAGAGCGTTTGACGAATCGAGCTGAAGCGCGCGTGTATAGGCGCTGTCGCACTGTTCCCATTTCTTTTGAGTGTTGTATATAAGTCCAAGCGTTCCCAGCAGCTCCACATTATCCGGATCCAGTTTAAGCGCCTGGCGAAGGTATTGCACAGCGAGATCGGGCTGTTTAAGCTGGTTGAGTGTAAAACTATATGCTGAAAGCGCGTTAAGATCATTGGGATTCAGCTCAACTGATTTACGAAGATAGTTCTTTGCCTCCTGGTAGTTATTAAGCTGTGCGAACGACAATCCAAGTATCAGGTTAACCGCAAAATCCTCAGGAAAGCTTGTTACAGCTTCTTCAAGAAGAATTATAGCATCAGTATAGCGTTTGCGATCAAAATAGAGTCCCCCCAGGCGCACCCATGCTTCGCTGTTCCATCTTGCCATTCCGGTTACTTCTTTAAAGAGTATGATGGCGGCTGAATCATTTCCTTCCCTCAGTTCAACATCGCCGAGGAGCATTTTAACCTGCCACGCGGTTGTATCCTTATCGAGGTCAATGAGAATATTTTTAGCGATTGGCAGAAGAGTGCTGTCGACCGCAGACTGCATTAAGTATGCTGAAGCAACTTTGATCTTTGTTTCAAGCGGAACCGTTTTGTTTTTAAGGAGTCGGTTATAAGATTCGGCTGCCTTCTTCCAGTCATTCTGCAGAAGGTATATTTGTCCCCGCATCTCAATTATGCTTTCATCCTCAGGGAACTGTTTCAGTATATCTTCAGTGAGCGAGAGTGCCTGATCGTACTTTTTAGTTTTGATGTATGATTCAATCAGTAATTGCTTTAGTTCGACATTAGAAGGATCGATAGCCGAGAGCTGTTCAATTGTGCTTACAGCTTCTTCAGGTTTATTCATGCGTTCATATACATCGGCAACGCGGACGAGCACGCTCCATTCGGGACCTGTTATATCGAGCAGTTTCTTATAAACCTCAAGTGCCTGCATGGGTTTGATCTTCTCGTATATGAGTCCAAGACTATAATACGCGTTAATATTCGCGGAGTCGAGACTGATAATCTTTTCATAAACAACCGCGGCGGAATCATTCTGGCGTGCATGGTCGTAAATGGTTGCGAGCAGGTTATAGTACTCGAGATTAACGGTATCGAGGGCAATAGCCTGTTTAGCGTTTTTAAGAGCGGGTGAAAGTTTATTAAGGTAAAAGTAATTCTTTGCAAGGGCATAGTAGATGCCGGCGGTCTGATCAGTTTCAAGCGCCTCCTGGAATTCGAGTATAGCGGTTGCGTGATCGCCTTTCATTTCAGCGATAGTGCCGTCGACGAAATGTTCTAATCCGTTTTTGGTTTCAGTATTCTGTGCCGGCGCGGCTGCAGGTACTTCTTTAGCGGTCTCAACGTTAGCTGAACAACTATAAAACAGAAGGGAAAATGTACATATAAATGCGATTTTTTTAAGCATAAACCTTTTTTATAAAATATAGAAAAGATATTTATTCCCACTTTCAATAACAAGATAAATTTTGATAAGTATAAGAGTATTTATATTTTTGCTTTACTATGGAAAAGTTTGATCTGGCTATAGCTTACACGTGGGAGTATGACGAGGATTTTGTTCATCTTATTGAAGAGAAGTGCCGGCTTGCGAATGTGACCACATTTTTGATTCTGCCTCACAACATTGATGAAGTGACCGAGAGGTTACGTAAGCGGAATCTGCATTTTAATTTCTATCTCGACAGGGCTTCTGATGCCAGCAGGGAATTTCTTGAAGCAGCAAAGATTATATCACGCCGGCATACATACATTTTTAATCCCTACAAGAAAGTGCAGCATGCGATTGACAAGGCGAGCATGCATCTCGAGTTTATTACAGCGGGCATCAATACGCCGTATTCCATAATAGTGCCTCCCTACTGCGAGCGTGAGGAGGTATACATTTCTCTTGATGATCTTTCAATACTGGGAAGGCCGTTCATTATTAAACCGTGCAACAATACCGGGGGCGGAATTGGTGTTGTTACGGGAGCCGAGAGTTTGAAGGAGGTGCTGGAGGAGCGTTCTAATTATCATGAGGATAAGTATCTGCTTCAGGAGAAAATTTATCCCAGGATATTTGACGGCAAGCGCGCATGGTTCAGGTGTTTCTGGGCGTTCGGAAAGGTAATACCTGTCTGGTGGGATGATCTTACGCATCTATACACAGAGCTGACGATTGAGGAGATTTCTTATTTTTATCTGAAGGATCTTTTCACACTTACAAGAAAGATCGCGCGGCTGACGGAGTTGGATTTCTTTTCGACCGAAATAGTTTATTCCACGCACGACAAGTTTGTTGTAGTTGATTATGTGAACGATCAGTGTGATATGAGAATTAAATCAAAGCATTTTGACGGGGTGCCTGATAGTGTAGTGGAGCAGATAGTGGGGTACATGGTGAAGCAGGTGAAAAAAGCGCAGTAGGGAAGGTCATTCGCGGAGCTGTCATTCGCTGGCGCTGTCATTCGCTTCGCTGTCATTCATTGTGGGGCAGAAAGCGGAGGTCAGAAGACAGAAGTCTGAAAGACAGAAGGCTGACGCAGATTAACACAGATTAACGCAGATTAAAATTTTAGGAGCGCCCTGCGGGCGGGAAAAATTACACAGAGCAAGTCGTTCGATAGCTGGAGTTTTCGCTCCTTTAGGAGCGGCATATCTGTAGCAAATTGATTCACCAACATTTTTTCGCTCCAGAGGAGCGACATATCTGTAAATAGTTCAACTAATCGTAGATTACAATAATATTCCCAGACGCATCTCGTAGGATTTGGAATTAACTGTAAGGAATTCAGACTTATACAGATCTTTGAGATCACTATCATAGACAAATTCCGCAAGAAAATTTATTCCCATCAGGTTTAATTCTGTACCGAGTCCCACCTTAAATCCATAGATACTAGCCGGGAATCTTTTAGGTACATTTTCATATGGCATCAAGTGTTTGCCGATCTCAAAATCAATTTTTGGTCCGGCAAGAAGATATGGTTTTACTATCCCGTAATTCAACCTGAGTTTTGCCAGGGCAGAAACATTAAGGTAGTCAATTCTGTTTTCCCAGGTCATGTATTTTGTTCCCTCCGGGTATTCCTCTGTAGTTATGAGAACTTCTTGCATCATTCCTTTCTGTACGTAATTGAGTTCAGTAACTACACTAAAGAAAGGATGATTTAAGAATTCAGCAAATACCCCTGCGTTGAACCCTGTCCTGTTATCAGGATCCCAATTAAAGGGATAATGCCAGTCCTGGTCTGCAACTGTAACACCTGCCTTAATACCATAACCCCTCAGCACCTGAGAGTGTGTGGCGGATGATAATGTCAGAACAATTAGCATTAAAGTGAAAAGCGTTTTCATGGTACCCCTTCATTTCTTAATGGTGAAAATATATAGAAAATTATATTCGTTGTCATTTTTAACGTGATGGTTTGTAAGGCAGAGGACAGACGTCAGAAATCAGAAGTCAGAAAACTCAAGTCAGGATGAAAAAACTAAGCCCAATAGAACGCATATTAAAGGTTCAATGTCAATAGGTTACACATATTAAAGGTTCAATGTCAATAGGTTACAGTTCTCCCTTTGCGATTTTTTTCTTTTTTTGTTTTCGTAATTACAAGTTAATCGACTGTTTTTTATTTATTCGTAGCTGGTTTGAGTTGAGATAGAATCAACTCCCAAACACATATAATGGATCTAGTTCTTTAGCTTGCCACTAAAGATTCATCATTAAAAACCTTTAGTAATTCTCTTTGCATCATCTTATTCTTTAAATCTGAGAGAGTAAGTGTCGCTTGTCCCTGTTGGGAAAAAAGAAGAAACAAATGAGAATATAATCCCGCCCTGATTGATACAAATTTTATCCTTCTTCTTAACAGGTCCCT
>Ga0196971_1000047_pt1 | contig 128288 bp, 115 predicted proteins | sample S1v_1013CmetaG_FD_148660 | JGI IMG/M metagenome (GOLD analysis project Ga0196971, IMG submission 148660) | Soil microbial communities from Anza Borrego desert, Southern California, United States - S1+v_10-13C | ecosystem: Environmental > Terrestrial > Soil > Desert | place: USA: California...
TCGCGTCTGCCACTTTAATGGAGCTGGAGGCAAAAAACCATCTCAAAAACCTGATGCATTTGGTGTGCATCAATATATGCATTCGATGAGTTCGCAAGATGTGCACTCAATGAAAATGCAGTTTCAGTGCGGCCCCAGCTGCTCATGACCGGCTCCCGGTGCCCATCATTGGCGCTTCGTGAGCGCCGAGACACGCGAGTTGCGAGCGCCGGATTCTTGCCAAGGATCAAAGCTCCGCGCAAACTAAAAAAGGCCAATGAAAACATCGGCCCTCGAACCTGACTTTGTTCTTGCAGAGTCGCTGCAATACAACGTGGAATTGGCGGCAATGCCAATGGTTGCGTCACGAAGTCATTAGACAGTACCTCGCTCTGGTGAAAAATCCTATCCCCTGTTCAAGACCTATTCGAACGACATCTCGTGACTGCTACCAGCTGGTTTCCCGCTCGGCCGTCGCGCTGATCTTGTGGATCGAAAGATCCGCGCCGTCAAACTCCTGCTCCGGATCGAGCCGGATGCCCACGGTTTTCTTCAGCAGGCCGTAAATGACCGTACCGCCCGCCAGCGCGATACCGGCCCCCATGACGGTGCCGATCAGCTGGGACATGAGGGACACGCCGCCAAGTCCGCCAAGGGCCTCCAGGCCGAAGATGCCGGCCGCAATCCCGCCCCATACGCCGCACACGCCATGCAACGGCCACACGCCGAGCACGTCATCGATCCGCCATTTATTCTGCGTCAGCGTAAACATCCAGACGAAGGTCGCGCCTGCGATGCCGCCGGTGATGAGCGCGCCGAACGGATGCATCAGGTCAGAACCGGCGCAAACCGCAACCAAGCCGGCGAGCGGCCCGTTATAGGCGAAGCCGGGGTCGTTCTTGCCGAGCAGGACCGCAGCCAGCGTGCCGCCGACCATTGCCATCAGGGAGTTGAGGGCCACCAGGCCGTTCATCTTGTCCAGCGTCTGCGCGCTCATCACGTTGAAGCCGAACCAGCCTACGGTAAGGATCCAGGCGCCCAGAGCGAGAAAGGGGATATTGGACGGCGGATGCGCGGCAATGGCGCCATCCTTCGAGTAACGTCCGCGGCGCGCCCCGAGCAGCAGTACCGCGGGCAGCGCCGCCCAGCCGCCGACCGCGTGCACGACGACGGAACCGGCAAAGTCATGAAACTCCTCCGAGAACGTCGCCTTCAGCCAGGCCTGGATGCCGAATTGCTGGTTCCAGGCGATCCCCTCGAAGAAGGGATAGACCAGGCCGACCAGCAATGCCGTTGCGGCCAGCTGCGGGTGGAAACGCGCGCGCTCGGCGATGCCGCCCGAAATAATCGCCGGGATCGCCGCCGCGAAGGTCAGGAGGAAGAAGAACTTCACCAGTTCGAAGCCATTCTTTTGCGACAGCGTCGCCGCGTCGGCAAAGAAATCGACGCCGTAGGCAATGCTGTAGCCGACGAAGAAATAGGCAATCGTGGAGACTGCAAAATCGACTAAGATCTTCACCAGCGCATTGACCTGGTTCTTCTTGCGCACCGTGCCGAGCTCCAGAAATGCAAACCCGGCATGCATTGCCAGGATCATAATGGCGCCAAGCAAAATGAATAAGGCATCGGCACCGTTTTTAAGTGCGTCCATGATGAATCTCTCCCTGTATATGTGCAGAAATTTAACAATAGGCAACGCTTAAGCAAGAACCATTCCTTTTTGGTGCAAATTTTTAGGCCTTTGATTTCGTTAGGAAATATTTTTTCTCTGGCAATCTATAAGATGGATACTGCACTGGTTCAGTGCGTCGCCGCAGTCCATTTTGGGGAGGAGGTGCGATGATTCCCTGGCTGGACGACAATGCGCCCTTCCCGGATGTGTCGCTCGCGCTGACCGAAGCGGACGGCGCGCCCGGCTTGCTTGCGGCGGGCGGCGACTTGTCGCCTGAGCGCCTGCTTGACGCCTACCGGCACGGGATCTTCCCCTGGTTTTCAGCCGGGCAGCCGATTCTCTGGTGGAGCACCGATCCGCGCATGGTGTTGTTTACTGAACGCTTTACGGTGTCGCACAGTCTGAAAAAGACGCTGAAGAAAGTCCAAAGGAGCATGTCGACAGACGGCCGCTGGCAAATCCGCTTCGATTCTGCTTTTGAACAGGTGATGCGCGCCTGCGCCGCGCCGCGCGCGGATGGCGCCGGCACCTGGATTACGGAGGACATCGTGCGCGGATATGGCGGCTTGCACCGGCGGGGCTACGCGCATTCCGTGGAAACCTGGCTGGACGGACGACTGGTGGGTGGCGCCTACGGCGTATGCATTGGCAGGATGTTTTACGGCGAATCGATGTTCGCGCGTGTAACGGATGCGTCGAAGATCGCGCTGGCTTACCTGGTGCACTTCCTCCGGAAGCAGGGCGTCGTACTGATCGACTGCCAGCAGGAGACCGCGCACCTGGCCTCGCTGGGCGCCGCACCGATCTCGCGGGCGGCATTCATCGCCCATCTTCGCCAGGCAACACGGCAGCCGCCGATCGAAACCTGGCATCCGATCGACCTGTTCTGAACGACTTCAAAAAACCTTCACGCGCGATCTGTCTTACAGTGTAAATTAACGAAATCGTAGTCAGGCAATTCGCACATGACGCACCTAAAAGACCTGCCGTTTGCCACGCTGCAGTTTTACGCCACTGCACCCTACCCCTGCAGTTATCTCGACGGCCGCCAAGCCCGCTCCCAGGTCGCCACTCCCTCGAACCTGATCAATGCGGATGTCTACTCGGAGCTGGTGAAAAACGGCTTTCGCCGCAGCGGGATCTTCACCTACCGTCCGTACTGCGACGGCTGCAACGCCTGCGTGCCGGTACGGGTAAAGGCCGAGGCGTTTGCGCCCCACCGCAGCCAGCGCCGGGCGTGGAAACGTCACCAGGACCTGGAAACCTGGGTGACCACCCTGTCCTTCCTGCCGGAGCATTACGACCTCTACCTGCGCTACCAGGCCGAGCGCCACGCCGGCGGCGGCATGGACCAGGACAGCCGCGAGCAGTATGCGCAGTTCCTCCTGCAGAGCAAGGTCAACACCCGCCTGGTGGAATTCCGCGACCGTGAGGGCATCCTGCGCATGGTGAGCATCATCGACGTGCTCAGCGACGGCCTGTCGTCGGTCTACACCTTCTACGACCCGGACGTGGAAGGCGCGTCCTACGGCACCTACAACGTGCTGTGGCAGATCGAGCAGGCGCGCCGGCTGCGCATGCCCTACGTGTACCTCGGCTACTGGATCCGCGACAGCAGGAAAATGGCCTACAAGGTGAATTTCCAGCCGCTCGAAGCGCTGCGTGGCGGGAAGTGGGTGGATTGGAATCCGGAAGGCTGAATCCCTGCTTTACCGGCGGGCAATAGTAAAATAGCGCCTTTCCAACGCGCGCATGCCTTGCCGGCGCGCCGCAACGCCCCCCCTGCCATGTCCGACAAATTGCTCTACGCGCTCGCGCGCCCGCTGCTGTTCTCCCTCGATCCCGAAGCCGCGCACAACCTGACGCTGCCCTCCCTGAAGCGGGCCGCCGCCTGTGGCTTAACCGGCCTGCTCCGCAAGCCTGCGGCCGACCCGCGCACCGTGATGGGCATCGCCTTTCCGAATCCGGTCGGCCTGGCGGCCGGGCTCGACAAGGATGGCGCCTACATCGACGGACTGGCAGCGCTCGGCTTCGGCTTCATCGAGGTCGGCACCGTGACGCCGCGAGCGCAACCGGGCAATCCGCAGCCGCGCATTTTCCGCCTGCCGCAGGCGCGAGCCGTAATCAATCGCATGGGATTCAACAATGGCGGCGTCGACGCTTTCGTTGCCAACGTGCAAGCTTCGACCTTCTATCAGAACAAGGAAGGCGTGCTCGGCCTGAACATCGGCAAGAATGCCGACACGCCGATCGAGCGGGCCGCCGACGACTATTTGCACTGCCTTGAAAAGGTCTACCCGTACGCGAGCTACGTGACGGTCAACATCTCCTCGCCCAACACGAAGAACCTGCGCCAGCTGCAGGGCGGCTCGGAACTCGATGCGCTTCTGTCCCGGCTGAAGGAGGCGCAACAGCGCCTCGCCGACCGGCACAAGCGCTACGTGCCGGTCGCGCTGAAGATCGCGCCGGATGTCGACGGCGAACAGGTGAAGACGATCGCAGCGGCGCTGCTGCGCCACAAGATCGATGCAGTGATCGCCACCAACACCACAATCACCCGCGACGCAGTCAAGGGCCTGCCGCATGCCGAGGAAACCGGAGGCCTGTCGGGCGCACCGGTGTTCGAACTCTCCAATGCCGTGATACGCGCATTGAAGGCCGAACTCGGCGACGCCTTGCCCATCATTGGCGTGGGCGGCGTCCTGTCGGGCAAGGATGCACAGGCGAAGATCGCCGCCGGCGCCGCGCTGGTGCAGCTCTACACCGGCCTGATCTACCGTGGGCCGGGCTTGGTGACGGAGTGCGCTGCGGCGCTGCGCAATTCGCGCTAAAGTCCCGTCATGCCCGCCGGCCCGAGGCGGGCCCTGCCTGACAGGTGACCATGGAAAAAATCTCGCTTGGAAACAGCGGCCTCGCGGTATCGAAAATCTGCCTCGGCACCATGACCTTCGGCGAGCAGAACAGCGAAGCCGATGCGCACAGCCAGCTCGACCTCGCGCTCGAGCGGGGCATCAATTTCATCGACACCGCCGAGATGTATCCGGTCATGCCCCGCGCGGAAACACAGGGACGCACCGAACAATACATCGGCAGCTGGCTGAAAAAATCCGGCCGGCGCGGCGACATCATCCTCGCCACCAAGGCCGCCGGCCCCTCGCGCGGCATCTCCTGGATCCGCAGCGGCCAGAGCGATTTCGATGCCGCCAGTCTTCGCAGCGCAGTCGATGCCAGCCTGAAGCGCCTGCAGACAGACTACATCGATCTCTACCAGCTGCACTGGCCAAGCCGCAATGCGCCGATCTTCGGGCAGACCGCGTTCGACCCCGGCAAGGAGCGTCCGTCTGTCGCGATCGAGGAGACGCTCGCCGCCCTGGACGAGCTCGTCAAGGCCGGCAAGATCCGTCAGATCGGCGTGTCGAACGAGACCCCGTGGGGCGTCGCCGAATTCATCAAGCAGGCGGAAACGCGCGGCCTGCCGCGCATCGTATCGATCCAGAACGCGTACAGCCTGGTGAACCGCAGCTTCGAGAACGGGTTGGACGAAGTCTGCTTCCGTGAACATGTCGGCCTGCTTGCGTATAGCCCGCTCGCCTTCGGCCAGCTCAGCGCGAAATACATTGACAATCCGAGGGCGTCCGGCCGCCTGACCCTGTTCCCGCCGAACTGGAGTCCGCGCTATCTGAGGCCTGCGGTAACGGAGGCAGCGCGTCGTTATGCGGCGCTTGCACGGGCGAACGGCATGACGCCGGCGCAGCTCGCGCTCGCGTGGTGCTATTCCCGCTGGTTCGTCGCGTCCACCATCATCGGCGCCACCACCCTGACACAACTGCGGGAAGACATCGGCGCGCTCTCCATCCGCCTGCCGGAACAGGTCGTCGATGCGGTCAATGCGATCCACCGCGAGATCACCAATCCGGCGCAGTAAGAAAAAAGCCCGGATCCGCTTGCACGGATCCGGGCCTTGACTGAAAACTCGGACGGTTTTATTCGACTTCCAGCGTCTCTTCCGGCGCGGACGGCGGCGGCGTATCGCCTTCGGCGAAATCGAGCTTGATCTGCTCGTTCTCGTCGAGGTCCACCGTCACCTTGCCGCCGGACACCAGCCTGCCGAACAGCAGTTCGTCGGCGAGGGCCTTGCGTATCATGTCCTGGATCAGGCGCGACATCGGACGCGCGCCCATCAGCGGATCGAAGCCCTTCTTCGCGAGGAACCTGCGCAGGGTCTCGGTAAAGACAGCCTCCACCTTCTTCTCGTGCAGCTGCTCTTCGAGCTGCATCAGGAACTTGTCCACCACCCGCAGGATGATTTCCTCGTCCAGCGCCTTGAAGCTGATGGTCGCATCGAGGCGGTTGCGGAACTCAGGCGTGAACATGCGCTTGATGTCCGCCATCTCGTCGCCCGCTTCCTTCTTCTCGGTGAAGCCGATGGTGCGCTTCTGCAGGCTTTCCGCGCCCGCATTCGTGGTCATGATGATGATCACGTTGCGGAAGTCCGCCTTGCGGCCGTTGTTGTCGGTCAGTGTGCCGTGGTCCATCACCTGCAGCAGGATATTGAAGATATCCGGATGCGCCTTCTCGATTTCGTCGAGCAGCAGCACCGCATGCGGCTTCTTCGTGATCGCCTCGGTCAGCAGGCCGCCCTGGTCGAAGCCGACATAGCCCGGCGGCGCGCCGATCAGGCGCGACACCGCATGGCGCTCCATGTACTCGGACATGTCGAAGCGGATCAATTCGATGCCCAGAATGAAGGCCAGCTGCTTCGCCACCTCGGTCTTGCCCACACCGGTGGGACCGGAGAACAGGAAGGAGCCGATCGGCTTGTCCGTCTTGCCCAGTCCGGCGCGTGCCATCTTGATGGCCGAGCCCAGCGCTTCGATCGCCGGATCCTGCCCGAACACCACGTTCTTGAGGTCGCGGTCGATCGTCTGCAGCTTGGTGCGGTCGTCCTGGTTGACCGTCTGCGGAGGAATGCGCGCAATCTTCGAAATGATGTCCTCGATCTCGGACTTGCCGATGGTCTTCTTCTGCTTCGACTTCGGCAGGATGCGCTGCGCCGCGCCCGCTTCGTCGATCACGTCAATCGCCTTGTCGGGCAGGTGACGGTCGTTGATGAAGCGCGCTGACAGTTCCGCCGCGGAGGTCAGTGCCGAAGCGGAATATTTCACGCCGTGGTGTTCCTCGAAGCGCGACTTCAGGCCGCGCAGGATCTGCACCGTCTGCTCCACCGTCGGTTCCGTCACGTCGATCTTCTGGAAACGGCGCGACAGCGCATGGTCCTTCTCGAACACGCCGCGGAACTCGGTATACGTGGTCGCGCCGATGCACTTCAACTGGCCGCTCGAGAGCGCCGGCTTGAGCAGGTTGGACGCGTCGAGGGTACCGCCCGACGCCGAGCCGGCCCCGATGATGGTATGGATCTCGTCGATGAACAGGATGCCGTGCGGGTTGTCGCGCAGCTGCTTCAGCACCGCCTTCAGGCGCTGCTCGAAGTCGCCGCGATACTTGGTGCCGGCAAGCAGCGCGCCCATGTCGAGCGAATACACCACTGCGTTCTGCAGCACTTCCGGCACGTCGCCCTGGGTCACGCGCCATGCCAGCCCTTCCGCGATCGCGGTCTTGCCGACGCCGGCCTCGCCCACCAGCAGCGGGTTGTTCTTGCGGCGGCGGCACAGGGTCTGGATCACGCGCTCGACCTCCGACTCGCGGCCGATCAGCGGGTCGATCTTGCCTTCGGCAGCCAGCTTGTTCAGATTTTGCGTGAACTGGTCGAGCGGGCTTTCCTTCTGCTGGCCTTCGGCGGCTGCGTCCTCGGCGCCTTCCGGCGACTTCTGCGGATCGGACTGCTGATCCTTGCGTACGCCGTGCGAAATGAAGTTCACCACGTCAAGCCGGGTCACGCCCTGCTGGTGCAAGTAATACACGGCATGGGAATCTTTTTCACCAAAGATCGCCACCAGCACATTGGCGCCGGTGACTTCCTTCTTGCCGTTGGAAGCCGACTGCACGTGCATGATCGCGCGCTGGATCACGCGCTGGAAGCCGAGGGTCGGCTGCGTGTCCACTTCGCTCGTGCCGGGCACGGTCGGGGTATTGTCGTTGATGAAATTGGTCAGCGTCTTGCGCAAATCTTCTATATTGACTGCGCACGCACGCAGCACTTCCGCCGCGGACGGGTTGTCGAGCAGAGCCAGCAGCAGATGCTCCACGGTGATGAACTCATGACGGGCCTGGCGTGCCTCGACAAAAGCCATGTGCAAACTTACTTCAAGTTCCTGCGCAATCATGCTTCCTCCATCACGCATTGCAGGGGATGTCCTGCTTTTCGGGCGTGGGTTAAAACTAATTCTACTTTAGTGGACGCTATGTCTTTTGGATAGATTCCACACATTCCTTTTCCGTCGCGGTGAACCTTGAGCATGATCTGCGTTGCAGTCTCGCGGTCCTTGTTGAAGTACTCTTGAATGATCGCTACGACAAACTCCATCGGTGTGTAGTCGTCGTTCAGTAACAGGACCTGGTACATCGGCGGCGGCTTGAGCTTCTGCTCTTGTCTAGCAAGTACCGTACCGTTATCGTGCTGAGTTGTCATGCGTCTATTCTAAAGCGTTCAACCCGGGCGCAATGCGCTAAGGTAAAGAGTATTCCGTCTACATATTGATATTACGCCGTTTCCGCACGATTCGCAGATGATGCTGAAAAACGCGAATTCAAGGCGTTCTTTGGTGCAAAATCCTTGTAATAGCTCAAAAACCGCCCGAAAACTGCCTTGACTTTTGCAATTTTTGCGGGAACAATGGTATCGATTGACAACATCGTTATGGTATTGTCAATGCGAAGTGAGCAAGTTATAAGAGGGGGCAGCGTGTCGCGAGGCTTCTTGCTTTTACGGCTCGTATGATTAGCTATTAATGAAAGACGCTTTTATGGCAACAGGTACCGTCAAGTGGTTCAACGATTCGAAAGGTTTCGGATTCATCACTCCGGATGACGGCGGTGAAGATTTGTTCGCCCACTTTTCCGCAATCCAGATGCAAGGCTTCAAGACCCTGAAAGAAGGTCAAAAAGTCTCGTTCGAAGTCACGCAAGGCCCCAAAGGCAAGCAAGCTTCCAATATCCAAGGCGCTTAATCACAGCGATTGGTAAGAGTACCGAAAACCCCGCAAGAGCGGGGTTTTTTTTCGCCGTTTCCTTTCCTCGCATTTCTTGCGTATCCACCTGCGCGGTCGCCCGATCTGCCGGTGCGTAATTCCTCGTACCCGCCCGAAGCGAAAATAGCTGTAAAGTAACGCCCATGAAACTCCGGCAAAAGATTATCGTGCTCGCGATCGCCCCGCTGATCGCGGCGCTCGCCGCCATCGCGCTGGCAGTGCAGTTCCAGGCAAAAATCCTTGCCGAGCAGCAGCGCGCAACCGTGGAAGCCGCGTATCACGCGAGCAAGGAAGCGGAGCTCAAGCATTATGTCGTGCTCGCTACCCGCTCGATCGCCCACCTCTACGACTCGGGTCGCGACGACGCCGCCGCGCAGAAGGAAGCGATTGCCATTCTCGCGAAACTGGATTACGGCGACGACGGCTATTTTTACCTATACAAGCTCGATGGCAAGAACCTGATGCACCCGCGCCAGCCGGAACTGGTCGGCCGCAATCTCTGGGAGATGCGCGACACCAGTGGCAGCCTGACCATCCAGCGCCTCATTGCGAAGGCGAAAGCCGGTGGGGGCTATGTACGCTACTTGTGGGAAAAACCGTCGTCGGGCAAGGTGGCGCCAAAACTCGGCTATGTCGTTGCGCTCGAGCGTTGGGGCTGGATGCTCGGCACCGGGATTTACCTCGACGATGTGGACGCGGCACTGGCCAAGATCGACGCCCAGATTTCAGGAAACATCCGCAGTACGATGTATTGGATCGCAGCCATTGCGATCGCCGGCGCGCTGGCCATCGCGCTGTCCGGGCTGGCATTGAATATCAGCGAGAATCGCGTTGCCGACGCCAAGCTGCGCGTGCTCGCGCAGCGCGTGGTGCGATCCCAGGAAGAGGAACGCGCGCGTCTGTCGCGCGACCTGCACGACGGCATCAGCCAGTGGCTGGTATCGATCAAGCTTCAGGTCGAATCAGGAATTGCCAAGCTGATCGCGCACGCGAACCAGCCGGAACTCGCGCGCGCATCGTTTGACCGTGCCGCCGGACAGCTCAATGACGTTCTTGGGGAAGTCCGCAGGATTTCGCATGACCTGCGCCCTGCCCTGCTCGACGATCTCGGCCTGGCTGCAGCACTCGACCATCTGACGCGCGAGTTCAGCGAACACACCGGCGTGACGGCAAGCTTTGTTGCAGAAGGCACGACTGACGGGTTGTCGGACGTCGCGAACACCGTTCTGTTTCGCATCGCACAGGAAACGCTCACCAACATCAAACGGCATGCGAACGCATCACTCGTGCAAGTTTGCGTAACGGGGGGCAAAGCTGCGGTCTGCCTCATGATAAGCGACAACGGTATCGGCTTCGACGTTGCCGGGATCGCGCAGCACCCGAAGCGCGGCATCGGCTTGCGCAACATGCATGAACGGGTGAACGCCATCGGCGGCAGTCTGGAGCTGATTTCCTCTGCCGAGGGCACGCAAATGACGGCAACCTTACCTCGGACCTGAACCCATGCTGACCCAACCCTTTGTACACATCCTCCTGGTTGACGACCATCCATTGGTACGTGACGGCTTGCGCGCCCGCCTCGAAACCATTCCGCATTTTGCGGTGGTAGCCGAAGCCGGTAACGCGCAGGAAGCACTGCAGGCTGCGGCCAGCCAGACGATCGACCTGACCCTGATGGACATCAACCTGTCCGGAATGAATGGCATCGAATTGACCGGCCGCTTCAACGCCCTGCACCCCGAAATCGCGGTCCTGATGCTGAGCATGCACGATAAGGCGGAATACGTGATGCAGGCGATCCAGGCGGGCGCGCGCGGGTATGTGCTGAAGGATGCGCCGGCGATCGACATCATCACCGCCATCGATACCGTGATGTCGGGCGGGATTTATTACAGTGCGGGATTGACGCGACAGCTGTCGAGGCCGATGCCGCCCGCGATGCTGCTGACGCCGCGCGAACGCGAAGTGCTGCAGTGCATCGCGACCGGCAAATCGAACAAGCATATCGCGCGCGAAATGAACCTGAGCGTGCGTACCGTCGAAACGCATCGCCTCAACATCAAGCGCAAGCTCGGCATCGAAGGTCAGGCGGACCTGATCCGCTTCGCACTCGAGCAGACACAGATCAAGTAAATGATCGAAGGCAAAAAAAAGGCCGGACGTCTGTCCGGCCTTTTTCACGCGTGCCGCGAATTACATGTTGGAGATCATGACTTCGCCGAAACCGGAGCACGACACTTGCGTGGCGCCGTCCATCAGGCGCGCGAAGTCGTAGGTCACCTTCTTCGACGTGATGGACTTCTCCATCGAGGCGATGATCAGGTCGGCTGCTTCGGTCCAGCCCATGTGACGCAGCATCATTTCCGCGGACAGGATCAGCGAACCCGGGTTCACGTAGTCCTTGCCGGCGTACTTCGGCGCAGTCCCGTGGGTCGCTTCGAACATCGCGACGGAGTCCGACAGGTTGGCGCCCGGAGCGATGCCGATGCCGCCCACCTGCGCAGCCAGCGCGTCGGAGATGTAGTCGCCGTTCAGGTTCAGCGTGGCGATCACACTGTACTCGGCCGGACGCAGCAGGATCTGCTGCAGGAACGCGTCGGCGATCGAATCCTTGATCGTGATTTCACGGCCGGTCTTCGGATTCTTGAACTTGCACCACGGGCCGCCGTCGATCAGCTCGGCGCCGAACTCGCGCTGCGCCAGCGCATAGCCCCAGTCGCGGAAGCCGCCTTCGGTGTACTTCATGATGTTGCCCTTGTGGACCAGGGTCACGGACGGCTTGTCGTTGTCGATCGCGTACTGGATTGCCTTGCGCACCAGGCGCTCGGTGCCTTCACGCGAAACCGGCTTGACGCCAATGCCGGAAGAACCCGGGAAGCGGATCTTCTTGACGCCCATTTCCTTGACCAGGAAATCGATCACCTTCTTGGCGCTGTCGGAGCCTTCGGCCCACTCGATGCCCGCATAGATGTCTTCGGAATTTTCACGGAAGATCACCATGTCGGTCTTTTCCGGCTCGCGCACCGGGGAAGGCACGCCCTTGAAGTAACGCACCGGGCGCAGGCAGACGTACAGGTCGAGTTCCTGGCGCAGCGCGACGTTCAGCGAACGGATGCCGCCGCCGACCGGGGTGGTCAACGGGCCCTTGATCGAAACCACATACTCCTTCAGCACCTGCAGCGTCTCTTCCGGCAGCCACACGTCCGGACCGTAGACCTTGGTCGACTTTTCGCCCGCAAAGATTTCCATCCAGCTGATCTTGCGCTTGCCGCCGTAAGCCTTGGCAACAGCCGCATCCACCACCTTGATCATGACCGGGGAGATGTCCACGCCGGTGCCGTCACCTTCCAGGTACGGAATGATGGGATTGTCGGGAACAGTCAACGAGAAGTCGGCATTGACGGTGATTTTCTTGCCGTCGGCAGGCACTTTGATATGTTGATACATCGTAGGCTCCGGAGGTGTAGGGGAGGAAAAGGAAGACCGTTCCTGACTTTAAATTTTTGTTTTAAAGCGAAGCACCGGTCTTATATAAGACATAAGACCACATTTCGTATTATGCACCAGTATTTTACGGGATGCCATAATTTTTACTATAAGCAATAACATGAGCCGAGCGGCAAGTTTGATGACCGTCAATCGTTCAAACCCGGCGGCTTGCCCGCTCGGTCAAGAATGCTTACCAGATTAGCCGCAAAAACCTGGACATACAAAGCGTATTCAAAGCGTAAAATACGGCCGATCAAATTTGCCCGGCACGACTTCCGCGCCAGACCGGCGGCCTTTTCCGAGATACCATCGCATGGCGCTCTTCCTGTTCAACAAACCCTTCCAGGTCATGTGCCAGTTTTCGGCGCACGCGACCCGGAAAACCCTTGCCGACTATATCGACATGCCCGGCATCTACCCCGCCGGCCGCCTCGATGCCGATAGCGAAGGCTTGCTGCTGTTGACCGACGACGGCAAACTGCAGCACCGCATCAGTCATCCGGACAGCAAGCAGCCCAAGACCTATATCGCGCAAGTGGAAGGAGTCCCGGATGGCGAGGCGTTGCAGAAACTGCGCGCGCCGCTCGACCTCGGCGATTTCATCACCAAACCCTGCAACGCGTCGCAGATCGTAGCGCCCGACTGGCTATGGGAGCGCGATCCGCCGATCCGCCAGCGGCAGGACAAGCCGACCGGCTGGCTGGCAATCACGCTGTCGGAGGGAAAGAACAGGCAGGTGCGGCGCATGACGGCGGCAGTCGGTTTGCCGACCTTGCGGCTGGTGCGGATTTCTATCGGCGCATTCTCGCTTTCCACGCACCCGCTCTGGCCGGGCGAGTGGCGCGAGGTGTCGCCGAAGGAGTTGGACTAGAACGGCAGGAGTGCCATGTCGAGCGCCAGTCGATGAACCAGATCGCGGCGCGCAGCGTTGAGGCCCCTCCCTGGCAGCAGACATCCCACGCAGCCCGAGGTCGGACTCCCGCTCCTCATGCGCAACGAAATTGGCGATGCGCCAACCAAATACCTTGCATATCGTTAATGCTATTGATTCGCAAGAATCACTGTCTTCATTAACAAGCCAATTGGAAGGATACAAAAATGAAAAACCTGATCGCCGCTCTCGTTGCTGGTTTGTTCGCTGCCTCGTCCTTCGCTGCCTCGTCCTTCGCTGCCAGCCCTGCTGCCGCTCCCGCGGCCGCACCGGCTGCCGCCGCCGATGCTGCACCTGCCAAGAAGGCAAAGAAAGTGAAGAAGGCCAAGAAGCTCGAGAAGACGGCTGCTGCAAAGCAATAAACACACTGGCAGTAAAAAAAAGGGCAGGTAATTCCTGCCTTTTTTATTTTTATAGGCTAAGCTTTCGCTCCAGATTGATCTCTTCCGGCGCCAATAACATGACAAAAAATCTGCTTTCCGGCCTCCTTGCTGCCGCCTTCGCAATTGCCAGCCCCTCGGCTTTCAGCCAGCAGTCAGCGAAATTCCCCGTTATTTCGCTGACCGCCGGCATGCACGTTATCCGCGCGGAAGTCGCGGCGAACGATGGGGAACGACAGCAAGGATTGATGTTCAGGGAAAGAATGGGTCCGAACGAGGGCATGGTGTTCGTGTTTGGCGCCCCGGCAACCGTTTGCATGTGGATGAAGAACACACTGATCCCGCTGTCGGTCGCCTTCCTGGACGAAAGCGGAAAGATCATCAACATCGAGGACATGAAGCCGCAGTCGACGGACTCGCATTGCGCGAAGAAACCGGCACATTATGCGCTGGAGATGAACCAGGGCTGGTTCAAGCAGAAAAATATCAAGCCGGGAAGCGTGATCGAGGGATTGCCCCGCTAGCGCACCGGCTGCCGGGAGCTGGCGGCAGCCACACACAAGATACAGAAACGACAAAAACCCGCATGACAACGATCATGCGGGTTTTCTGTTTGCAGACGCCCGAAACAGGCGTCGCGGCACAGGAACTCAGGCGGCCAGAGCTTTCAGGGCAGCGGCCAGGCGGCTCTTGTGACGAGCGGCCTTGTTCTTGTGGATGATCTTCTTGTCAGCGATACGGTCGATCGTCGAAATGGAAGCCTGGAATACTTGCGCTGCCGCCGCCTTGTCGCCGGCATCGATTGCCTTGCGAACGGCCTTGATCGCCGTGCGCAGCGTCGAGCGCTGGCTGGAGTTGTGTGCGTTTTGCTTGACTGCTTGACGAGCACGTTTGCGCGCTTGTGCGGTATTTGCCATGTGTATTTCCTAAATCGAAATCGGACTGCGTTCGCGGGCTGCGAGACGACTGAATTCTGTAAAGCTGCGGATTATAACCGTTTTTTTGGATATTGGGCAATCCGCATTGCGGTTTGCCAGCATTCTTGCGAAAAAAGTGCAAGTAGTTCCTGCCTTTGCGGCTTGCGTGGACACAAACACTTACCACCATGCAGCAGCGGCCCAGTTTCGAGCCGCTATAATTGCGCCCCATGAATCTGCACAAAACGCTGGTGACCGTCTCCGGCATGACGATGCTGTCGCGCATTACGGGCCTGTTGCGCGAACTCCTGGTCGCGCGCGCTTTCGGCGCCTCCGCCTATACCGACGCCTTCTTCGTCGCTTTCCGAATTCCGAACCTGCTGCGCCGCCTGTTCGCCGAAGGGGCGTTCTCGCAGGCGTTCGTGCCCATTCTTGCGGAGTACAAGAACCAGAAGGGCGACGCGGCTACCAAGGACCTGGTCGACCATGTCGCGACGGTGCTGGTATGGGCGCTGGTGCTGACTTCCCTGGCCGGCATCGCCGCGGCCCCGGTGATCGTGTATTTCATTGCGACCGGCCTCAAGTCCGAGCCGGAGGCGTTTTCCGCAGCCGTCGTGATGACGCGCATCATGTTCCCCTATATCGCCTTCATGGCATTCGTCGCATTGGCCGGCGGCGTGCTGAATACCTGGCGTCAATTTCGGGTCCCCGCTTTTACGCCGGTCCTGCTCAACCTGTCCTTCATTTCCGCATCGCTGCTGGTTGCACCGCACATGGAGCAGCCGGTGTACGCACTCGCGCTGGCAGTCATCGTCGGCGGCATCCTGCAGGTGGCGATTCAGATTCCCGCGCTGCGCAAGATCGGGATGCTGCCGCGCATCGGTTTCAACTTGAAGAAGGCATTGTCCGACCCGGGGGTACGCCGGGTTCTCAAGCAAATGGTGCCGGCGATCCTCGCGGTATCGGTTGCGCAGATCAGCGTGATCATCAATACCAATATTGCGTCGCGCCTCGAAAACGGCAGCGTGTCCTGGCTGTCGTATGCCGATCGCCTGATGGAATTTCCCACCGCGCTGCTCGGCGTCGCGCTTGGCACCGTCCTGCTGCCCAGCCTGTCGAAGGCTCACGCCGACGGCAACAGCAAGGAATATTCGGCACTGCTCGACTGGGGCTTGCGCCTGACCTTCCTGCTCGCGCTGCCGTCGGCAGTCGGCTTGTTGACGCTGTCGGTGCCGCTGACGGCGACGCTCTTCCATTACGGAAAGTTCGATCCGCAATCGGTGGTGATGACCAGCCACGCTCTGGTCGCCTATGGCGTCGGTCTGATCGGCCTGATCGTGGTGAAAATACTCGCCCCGGGCTTCTACGCGAAGCAGGACATCCGCACGCCGGTCAAGATCGGCATCGGCGTTCTGATCGCGACCCAGCTGATGAATCTGCTGTTCGTCCCCTGGATCGCGCATGCCGGGCTGGCACTGTCGGTCGGAGCCGGCGCCTGCCTGAATGCCGTCTTCCTTTACTGGGGGCTGCGGCGCAAGGGCATCTACGAAGCTGTTCCCGGCTGGGGCTTGTTCCTGGCGAAACTGACCGGAGCGCTGTTCCTGCTCGCGGGCGTCGCGCTCTGGACCGCAGGACATTTCGACTGGCTCGCACTGCAGGCGCAACCGCTGCTGCGGGTCGGTGCGCTGGCACTCGTGCTCGCGGCATGCGGCGTGACTTACTTTGGAGCACTATTGGCGATGGGCTTCCGCTTCAGCGACTTCAAGCGCGTGTCCGTCTGACCCCGCCGGCCGGTCAAAATTATTCCCCGGCTTTTCCGCCCCGCCCTTTCATTGGCAGCGTGATGGTTTATGATGGTCACTGTATGGTGATCAAATCCCTCGACTACTTCGCGTCGCTCGTGCAGGAGGATGACTCGATTCCGCTGTTCGAAGCGGCACTGGCCATCGCCCAGGACGTCGATCCTCATCTCGACCTGGCGGCGACCCAGGCGGAAGTCGACGCGCTTGCCGCCAAGCTGCAGCGCCGCCTCGCCGCCGATGCATCGAGCGTGCAGAAGCTGCGCATGCTCAACCACTTCTTCTATCGCGAACTCGGCTTTGCCGGGAATGTGAACGACTATTACGACCCGGACAACAGCTACCTGCATCGCGTGATCAGCACGCGCCGCGGCATTCCGATTTCACTCGCGGTGCTGTATATGGAACTGGCGCAACAGATCGGACTGGATGTGAAAGGCATTTCCTTTCCCGGCCACTTCCTGATGAAGCTGTCGATCCAGTCCGGCGATATCGTGCTCGACCCGTTCAATGGCGCCAGCCTGTCGCGCGAGGAACTGGAAGAACGGCTGGAACCCTACTTCGAGCAGCACAGTTATCCGGGCGCGATCCCGCTGTCCTATTATCTGCACGCGGCGCATCCGCGCGAGATCCTGGTACGCATGCTGCGCAACCTTAAAGCGCTTTTCGTGGAACACATGCGCTGGCAGCGCGTGCTGGGCGTGCAGCAAAGGCTGCTGATCCTGCTGCCCGATGAAATTACCGAGAGGCGCGACCGCGGCCTGGCGTACGCAAACCTGGAATGCCCGCAGGCGGCCCTGGCCGACATCGAAGCCTACCTTGCGGAACGGCCCTACGCCCCCGACGCCGAAGTGCTGCGCAGCAAACTGCCTGAACTGCGCGAGGCAAGTCGCCGGATGAATTGAATCATCCCTTGACCTTGGCCTCGATCGCCTCCCACTTCTCCAGGCTCTCCATCAGCAAGTCATCGATTTCCGCAAAGCGGGCGTTGAGACGCTGCACTTCTTCCGGCCGCTGGCGGTAAAGCTCGGGGTCGGCGAGCTGGTCAGAGATCGTTTTCTGCTCCGCCTCGAGGTCGGCGATCATCTGCGGCAGCGTTTCCAGCTCGCGCTGTTCCTTGTAGCTCAGTTTTTTCGTTTTCTGCGGCGTCGGGGCGGCTTCCTTCGCAGCGGGCTTGTCCGCCTTCGCGGCAGGCTTGCTTGCCGGCTGCTCCGTCTCTGCCGGCCGCATGCGCTCCCAGTCGCTGTAACCGCCCACATATTCGCGCCACGCCCCGCCGCCTTCGGCAACGATCACCTGGGTCACCACGTTGTCGAGGAACATGCGGTCGTGGCTCACGAGGAAGACCGTACCGCTGTAGTCTTCCAGCAGTTCTTCCAGCAATTCCAGCGTGTCGATATCGAGGTCGTTGGTCGGCTCGTCCAGCACCAGCACGTTGGCCGGGCGGGCAAACAAGCGCGCCAGCAGCAGGCGGTTTCGCTCGCCGCCAGAGAGCGATTTCACCGGCGAGCGCGCGCGCTCCGGCGCGAACAGGAAGTCGCCGAGATAGCTCATCACATGCTTGCGCTGGCCATTGATCTCGACCCAGTCGCTGCCGGGCGAGATCGTGTCCGCCAGGCTGGCCTCCTCGTTCAGCTGCGCGCGCATCTGGTCGAAGTAGGCCACCTGCAACCGCGCCCCCTGGCGCACGGTACCTGCGTCCGGCGTTTCCTCGCCCAGGATCAGCTTGAGCATTGTGGTCTTGCCGGCGCCGTTCGGCCCGATCAGGCCGACCTTGTCGCCGCGTAGAATGGTGTCCGTAAAATCGCGCACGATGACCTTGTCGCCGTAGCGCTTCTGGATATTGACGAGTTCGGCGACAATCTTGCCGGAGCGCTCGCCTTCGGAGACATCGAGACGCACCTGCCCCTGCTGCTCCCGGCGCGCACTGCGCGTGCGCCGCAATTCCTCCAGCCGCCGCACCCGCCCTTCGTTGCGCGTGCGGCGAGCCTCCACCCCCTTGCGTATCCACACTTCTTCCTGCGCCAGGAACTTGTCGAATTTCGCGTTTTCCACCGCCTCGATTTCCAGCTGCTCCGCCTTGCGCGTCTGATAGGCGGTGAAGTTGCCGGGGAAGGACAGCAGGCGTCCGCGGTCGAGTTCGACGATGCGCGTGGCGACGTTGTCGAGAAAGGAGCGGTCGTGCGTGATGAACAGGATGCTGCCCTTGTACTCGCGCAGCAGTCCCTCGAGCCAGATGATGGCGTTGAAATCGAGGTGATTGGTGGGCTCGTCCAGCAGCAGCACATCCGGCGCGCCGACCAGCGCGCGCGCCAGGGCAACACGTTTCTGCGTCCCGCCGGACAGGGTCTGCACCGAGGCGTCCTTGTCCAGGCGCAGGCGCGCGAGAACCGTTTCCACCCGGTTGCCGAGGTTCCATGCGTCGGCCGCGTCCAGCTTCGACTGTACTGCATGCATGCGGTCCATCAACGCCTGGTCGTCATTGCCGCCCAGGCGCCCCGCGAGATCGTTGTATTCGGCAAGGAGGCGCTGCAGCTCACCCATGCCGGCGGCGACCGCGTCGAATACGGTAGCCCCGCTTTCGAACTGCGGCTCCTGTTCGACATAGGCCACCTTGACACCCTGCTGCATCACCAGCAGGCCGTCGTCCAGTTTCGACATGCCGGAGAGGATCTTCAGCAGCGAGGATTTACCGGTGCCATTGCGGCCGATCAGGCCGACGCGTTCACCCGCCTCCAGCGAAAACTCGGTATGGTCAAGCAATGCGACGTGCCCGAACGCAAGCTGGGCATTAGTAAGGGAGATGACAGCCATAAAACAAGGATTGACGGCTTGGACGCCGCCCGATTGGGATCAGAAGCACGCATTGTACCGATAAGCGGAACGCCGGAAGGATTTCCTGCCGTTGTCTCGGCTATAATCTCGCCTTGGCTGCAATTTCAGGCCATTGCGAGTCTCGCCGTAGTTCAATGGATAGAACGAGTGCCTCCTAAGCGCTAGATCTGGGTTCGATTCCCGGCGGCGGGACCAAGCCTGCAGTTCAATATCGTCCGAAAGCCCGCGCCACTCCCGGTGAGAACGCGGGTTTTTGTTTGTGCGGAATTGCCTTCGTCATGCAGCGGCTGGCCGGCACACTGGAACAGGCAGTGAAAAGTTCGCCCGGCGACAGCACCGTGCGATGCCCTAACCACCGGCGTTGCTGCCTCGCCGCTGCTCCCAGGGCCTACTTGTAACGACTGGTAACTTTTCTCGGGGTCGTCATAAGCATTCCTATAATCCCCGGAGGAGACTATATGCAATGAGCAAGCTTGTTACTTCATTTGCCGCGGTGATATCGCTGCTGTTGTCCGGTTGCGCGACTTACGAATCGCAACCGGCGTACCGGGAAACCGTGACCACATACGGTGCCGCGCCCATTGTGACTTACTCGACACCTCCAACGTATTACTCGACTCCTCCGGCGTACTATGTCGTCCCGGCGCCTGTGTACGACCCGGTGCCGGTCCACGTTGCGCCACCGCTGTATGCCGCGCCCTCATTCGGCATGCGCGTCGAATCGGGCCCGCGATTCCGCCGCCATTCCCCTCCCCTTCATCATCAGCGTCGGCTACGCGGCGGCAATGGCGCCGGTGCGCAGATGGGCGGCCCCGGGTGGTCGGGCAGCGTCTGGAGCCGCTGAGCGCTTCAGGGAACGGCGAATGCTTGCGGCGCCTCCGGTTGCCGAATGAGCAAGGTCAACATGCTCTCTGCCACCGGCTTTAATATGGCTGCACGCCATTCGCCCAGGGGTGCCCATGCCGAAACCAGACGAAGACCCGATTCCTCCCGCAGCACAACCTGAGGCCACCACCGTCGACGCATCCGATCAGGAAGCCCCGGAATCGCCGGTGGAAGGATTATCGGAAGTGGCGCGTCGCCTCAGCCTGCTGGGAAAACTGATCATCCCGCCCACATCACCCTGAACGGCCTTACCCCCACAAACTGTGGCCAACTTTGTGGAAAAGTATTCTCATCAGAACACAGGCCACTGATTTAAAAGCATTTTTTGACGTTGATTAAAATCAAGGCAGGTATGTCGGGGGCGCCCTTCGCACCGAAACTTTTCCTGCGTCCGATTCGCCTAAGCGATTGAAAGGGTTCATCGCACCGAGTACACGCTTTTCTCGGAAGGAGGCTGAGATGAAAATCCCGTTCGTCGTCATGCTGCTCGCAACAGCGATGCTCGCCGGATTGTCGCTGATCTTCCTGGTCATGTAGCATCGCCGCAGCAGGAACGGCCGGCCGGGTCGCCGCGCCGTTCCGGCGTGCCGCCACGGCGGCACGCGCATCATGATCCTTGCGCAGAATGCGCCTGGCAGGAGGACCTCGTGTCGCCGTTTCGGCGCCGTTTCACAACCCGGTTCACGACCTGCGGGACCGGCTGACGTAAGCAAGGAATTACGACGCCCTGCCGGCAAGGCCGGTTCGGCGTCCTTGCCGGCCTCCGGTAAGATGCGTGCCGTAGCATGGACAACAAGGCGGCGCCCGCCTATATTGCGATGTTCCGGTGCCAAGAAGAAACGAGGCATCACGCCCTACAAGGAGATCGCATGAAACTGGCGCGCTACGGCCGCATCGGCAAGGAAAAACCCGGACTCATCGATGAACAGGGCAGGCTGCGCGACCTGTCGGGGATCATTGATGACATCGGCCCCGGGCAGTTGTCGGACAAGGCGCTCGCGAGGCTCGCGAAGATCAATCCGCAAGCGCTGCCCGCCGTACGCGGCAAGCCACGCTTCGCCGTTCCGCTCACGGGGACAGGCAAGTTCATCGGCATCGGCCTGAACTATTCGGACCACGCGGCCGAAGCCGGCATGCCGATACCGAAGGAGCCGATCGTCTTCATGAAGGCCACCTCCTGTCTGTCCGGCCCGAGCGATCCGGTGATGCTGCCGAACGGGTCGAAAAAATCCGACTGGGAGGTGGAACTCGGCGTGGTCATCGGCACCGCCGCGCGTTATGTCAGCGAGAAGGATGCACTGCGTCACGTCGCGGGTTATTGTGTCGTCAACGACGTGTCCGAGCGTGAATACCAGCTCGAGCGCGGGTCGCAGTGGGACAAGGGAAAGGGCTGCGACACCTTCGGGCCGGTCGGCCCCTGGCTGGTGACGCGCGACGAAATACCCGACCCGCAGCGTCTCGATCTCTGGCTGGACCTGAACGGCAAGCGCGTCCAGTCGGGCAACACCCGCACGATGATCTTTTCAGTGGCCGAGATCGTAAGTTACGTCAGCCGGTTCATGACGCTGCTGCCCGGTGACATCATCACCACCGGCACGCCGCCCGGGGTCGGAATGGGCATGAAGCCGCCGCGCTTCCTCAAGCGCGGTGACGAAATGGTGCTTGGCATCGACGGGCTGGGCGAGCAGCGCCAGCAAGTGATTGCCTACCAGGCCTAGGATGTCTCGGCATCCGGCTGCACGGCCGGCGCGGCATTGGCAAAGGCGTCAAGCGCCAGGCAGGCGTCATTGATGCGCATGATGGTCGGCAGGCGCGACAAGTCGCAATTCAGCCGCTGCGCGTTGAAGACCTGCGGAACCAGGCAGCAGTCGGCAAGCGTAGGCGTGTCGCCGTAGCAGAACCGGCCGCTGCGCTTGTCCCTGGCCAGCGTCGTTTCCAGCGCCGCCAGTCCCTGTTCGCACCAGTGCCGGTACCATGCGTTCTTGTCGTCTTCGCTGACATTCAGGTTGCGTACCAGGTAGCGCAGCACGCGCAGATTGTTCAGCGGATGGATGTCGCAGGCGATCGAGAGTGCGATGCCGCGCACCCAGGCACGGTCGCACGGCTCTGCCGGCAGCAGCGCCGGCTGCGGATGCGTCTCTTCGAGGTATTCGATAATCGCGAGCGACTGCGTCAATGCCGCAGCCTCGCCCTGCGTATCGTCAGTCAGTACCGGCACAAGTCCATCGGCATTGAGCTGCCGGTATTCAGGCGAGAGCTGTTCGCCGCCGTTCTTCAGGAGATGGACCGGGACAATGTCGTACGCCAGTCCCTTGAGGTTCAACGCAATGCGAACGCGATACGAGGCGGAGCTGCGAAAATAGCTGTAGAGCTTCACGATGCCCTCCATGCGGCGAGCGCCACTATCAAACGATCTTCACGCGCAATTCACCCAGGCCTTCAATTGCGCCTTCCAGCAGGTCACCCGGTGCAACAGCGGCAACGCCGGCCGGGGTGCCAGTGAAAATCAGGTCGCCGGCACGCAACTCGTAGTATTTCGACAGATGCTCGATCGTCTCGGCGATATTCCAGATCAGCTTTTCGACGTCGCTGCTCTGGCGCGTCGCGCCGTTGACGTCGAGCCGGATCGTGCCCTTGCTGAAATGCCCGGTTTCGGCCACCGGATGGATGGGCGCGATCGGTGCCGAATAATCGAATCCCTTGCCTGTGCACCACGGACGGCCAAGCTTCTTCGCTTCGCCTTGCAGGTCGCGGCGCGTCATGTCGAGGCCGACAGCATAGCCCCAGACATGCTCCAGCGCGGCCGACGCGGGGATGTTTTTCCCGCCCTTGCCGAGCGCCGCCACCAGCTCAATCTCGTGATGCAGGTCATTGGTCATGCCCGGGAAAGGCATTTCACCGGTAGTACCGTGCGGCACGGGAAGAACCGCATCGGCGGGCTTCATGAAAAAGAACGGCGCTTCGCGGCCGGTGCCGCCCATTTCCTTGGCGTGCTCGACATAATTGCGGCCGACGCAATAAATGCGATGGACCGGAAATACCTTGTCGCTGCCGGCGACGGGAACAGCGGCCTGGGGTTGCGGCGGAATGGCAAATTGCATGGCGTATCTCCTTGGTTTTTTCGATTATGCCATCGCATCGCGCTGTCTGCCGTTCGGCACGGGCACAAAGCAAAACCGCCTTGTCGCGGAGGCGAACAAGGCGGCTTGCAGGATATGCGGACCCAGGGTCAGGCTTCGCCGAGATAGGCTTCACGCACCTTCGGATCGTCGAGCATGTCGCTGGCGTTGCCGGTCATCGTGATCAGGCCGGAGTCCATCACGTAGCCGCGATGCGCTGCCTGCAGCGCGAGCTTCGCGTTCTGTTCCACCAGCAGGATGGTCACGCCCTGCGCGGACACGTTGCGCACCACTTCGAAAATCTTTTCCACCATGATCGGCGACAGGCCCATCGACGGCTCGTCCAGCAGCAGCAGCTTCGGATGGCTCATCAGCGCGCGGGCCATCGCCAGCATCTGCTGCTCGCCGCCGGACAGCGTGCCGGCCAGCTGGGAGGAGCGCTCCTTCAGGCGCGGGAACACGCCAAACCACTTGTCGACATCGGCCTGGATGCCATCCTTGTCGTCGCGGATATACGCGCCCATCAGCAGGTTTTCCAGAATGGTCATGCGGGTGAATACGCCGCGTCCTTCCGGCACCATCGCCAGCTTGTTCTTCACCAGCGCGAAGGACTTCGCGCCCTGGATCTGCTGGCCGGTGTAGTAGATCTGGCCTTCCACCTTGCAGCCCGGGAGGGTGCCGGTGATCGCCTTCAGCGTCGTGGTCTTGCCTGCACCGTTGGCACCGATCAGCGTGACGAGCTCGCCCTTGTTCACTTCGAGGTCGATGCCCTTGACCGCCTGGATGCCACCGTAAGCGATTTTCAGGCCGCTGATCTTCAGAATGTTTTCGCTCATTAGTGAGATCCTCCCAAATATGCCTCGATCACAGCCGGGTTCTTTTGCACCTCGGCCGGCACGCCTTCCGCAATCGGTTTACCGTAGTCCAGAACCGTCAAGCGGTCGCAGAGTCCCATCACCAGTTTCACGTCGTGTTCGATCAGCAGGATCGTCTTACCCTCGGCCTTGATTTTCACCAGCAGCTCGCGCAGCGCGAGTTTTTCGGTGGCATTCATGCCTGCAGCCGGTTCGTCCAGCGCCAGCAGTTGCGGTTCGGTCGCCAGTGCACGTGCGATTTCCAGGCGGCGCTGGTCGCCGTAGGACAGGTGCCGGGAAGTGCGGTGCGCGAATTGCGCGATGCCCACGAAGTCCAGCAGTTCCATTGCGCGGCGGCGGATCGAAGCCTCTTCCTCGCGCGCTGCCTTGTGGTGCAGCACTGCGCCCAGCACGCCCTGCTTGGTGCGCACATGGCGGCCCACCATCACGTTTTCCACCGCCGACATTTCACCGAACAGGCGGATGTTCTGGAAGGTACGCGCAATGCCGGCCTTTGCGACCTCATGCGGCGCGGACGGCGAGTACGGTTTGCCGGCCAGCTCGAAAGACCCGGTGTCGGCCTGGTACAGGCCGGTGATCACGTTGAAGAACGTGGTCTTGCCCGCACCGTTCGGGCCGATCAGGCCATAAATCTGGCCGCGCATGATCTTGACGTTGACGTCCGACAGCGCCTGCAGGCCGCCGAAACGCTTGTTCACGCCTGCGATATTCAGAATGATTTGTTCGCTCATGGAATTTCCTTATGCAGCCAGCGCAGCAGGTTCTTTTTCGTCGAGGCGTTTCTTCGCGTTCGCATCCATGCGGTCTTCATGCTTGGGTGACGGCCACAAGCCTTCCGGACGGTACAGCATGATGACGACCATCGCCAGGCCGTACAGCAGCTGGCGCAGCACTTCCGCTTCGATCAGCACGGTGCCGAACAGCTGGCGCTGCATCGGTTCGACCACGTGGCGCAACACTTCAGGCAGCGCGGCGAGAATCACACCGCCGAGCACGACGCCCGGAATATGGCCGATACCGCCAAGCACCACCATCGCCAGTACCGCGATCGATTCCATCAGTGAGAACGATTCCGGCGACACGAAGCCCTGAAAAGACGCGAACATGGCGCCGGCGACGCCGCCGAAGGAGGCGCCCATCGCGAATGCCAGCAGCTTGACGTTGCGGGTATTGATGCCCATCGCCTTGGCGGCGATTTCATCTTCACGGATCGCAACGAAGGCACGGCCGAGACGGGAATGCTGCAGGCGTACGGATACGAAGATGATCAGGCCGCACAGCAGCAGGAACAGGAAGTAATACGCGTTGACCGACGGCATCGAGAAACCGAGGAACTTCACGGTGGCATTGGAACCGGGTTCGCCGGCCAGCGACACGCCGAAGATACGGATCGGGTCGATCAGGTTGATGCCTTGCGGGCCGTTGGTGATGTTGACCGGCGCATTCAGGTTGTTCATGAAGATACGGATGATTTCACCGAAGCCCAGGGTCACGATCGCCAGGTAGTCGCCGCGCAGCTTGAGCGTCGGTGCACCGAGCAGCGCGCCGAACACCGCCGCCAGCGCCGCGCCGAACGGCACGATCAGCCACACCGACAGGTGGATGCCGTTCTTGGCAGCCTCTTCGCCCACGATCCAGATCAGCGCATCGCCGACCATCGGATAGGTGTTGACGAAGGATTCGAGCACCGTCGCGAACTGCGGCGACGCCAGCAGGCCGGTCATGTAGGCGCCCAGCGCGTAGAACGCGATGTAGCCAAGGTCGAGCAGGCCGGCCATGCCGACCACGATGTTCAGGCCGAGCGCCAGCATGATGTAGAGCAGCGCCAGGTCCATGATGCGGACCCAGGAGTTGCCGAAGTTCGATGCGATGAACGGGAAGGCGAGCAACACTGCCCCGAGAATCGCAAAGCTGATGAACGCCTTGCGCGGATTCTGTTTAACGTCGAATAGTGTAGACATGAAGCTCTCCTTTACGCACGGTCCGCAACACGTTCACCCATGATGCCGGACGGACGCAGTGTGAGTACGATAATAAGCACGATGAATGCGAAGATGTCCTGATAGTGGCTGCCGAGGAAGCCTCCGGTCAGATCGCCGATGTAGCCGGCACCCAGGCTTTCGATCAGGCCGAGCAGGATGCCGCCGACCATCGCGCCGTAGATATTGCCGATGCCGCCAAGCACAGCCGCGGAGAACGCCTTCAGGCCGGGCACGAAGCCCATCGCGAACTGCGCCGACGAGTAGTTGGCGCCCCACATCACCCCGGCGACCGCGGCGAGTGCCGCGCCGATCGCGAAGGTCATCACGATCACCTTGTTGGCGTCCACGCCCATCAGGCCGGCCACGCGCGGGTTTTCCGCCGTGGCGCGCATTGCGCGGCCCATGCGGGTGCGCTCCACCAGCAGGACAAGGCCCAGCATCGCGACGGCGGCGAGGACCAGCAACATCACCTGGGTCGGGGAAATCAGCGCGCCGGCGATCTCGAACGGTTCGGCCGGCATCACTTGCGGGAAGGGAATCGGGCTGCGGCCCCAGATCATCATCGCGAAGGTCTGCAGCAGGATGGACACGCCGATCGCGGTGATCAGCGGCGCCAGACGCGGCGCATTGCGCAGCCGTCGGTAGGCGACACGTTCGATGACCACGTTGACGATCACGCAGACCGGGATCGCGCCGAGGATCGCGATGCATAGCTTGACGATGCCGGGCAGGTCGGGCGCCGCGGTCTCCAGGATCTTGAGGATGGTCACCCCGACCATTGCGCCCACCATCAACACGTCGCCATGCGCGAAGTTGATCAGATTCAGAACGCCGTACACCATGGTGTACCCGAGCGCGACCAGCGCATACATGCTACCTAGCACCAGTCCATTGATGATTTGTTGGATAAATGTATCCATGTTTGCCTACTCTCTTTAAAGATCGTTCAAATCGGTTACAACGTCGCGACGCAATGTGCGGATGCAGCAAATCGATTCAGATAACAAAAACGGCACCCGGGAAAAATCTCGGGGTGCCGCTCGGTGAATTCGTTATTTATCTGAACAGACCTGCCACGGCAATGCGAATGACTGGGGTGGGTTGAATGCGCATGATCGTGTCTCCTTCGCCGTCTTCGGTAAAAACTTTTTATAGTAAGGTGGTGCCTTATGAGCGCACAGAACCGGGCGGCATTATACCGAACCTGTTCCGTTATGAAACATTATTGCGGAATGTTTATTCATACCGTGCCGAAGCAACAACGGTGCCGGTGCCGATGTTAGAACCATGACAACCAGATTCAGGCTCTCGTGAAAGCAGGCTCCCTCCGCGGCGTGCCCTGCATTCCGGGACGGATATCTTCTTTATATTCAAAAAAGCAAAAAACTTCCTGAATATTTGCCGCGTCCGCCCGCCGCCCGCGCTGATTCGATCGGCACTCCGCCGTCACCGAAGCATTCCAAGCTATGACGACGGCGGAAAGTCGGCGACTAGGCAGTTTGTAACACCTAGTGTCATTGCAGGCTGCATCATAACGACAGTCGCAAAAAACAATTGATGGAATTTACAGCGCCACCCTGAATTTAATTCCGGACTGACCAAAAGCCGTGGCATTTCCTGAAATCACTCCATATGTGAAACCGACAAACCTTTTGGCAAGGGGAAAGTAACGTTCTCCTCGACGCCCGACAGCGAGCGGACGCTTTGCGCACCCAGCGATTTCAAGCGGTCGATGACGGCCTGCACCAGCACCTCGGGAGCGGACGCTCCGGCAGTGACGCCGATCCTGCTGCGGCCGGCGATCCAGGCCGGATCGATCTGGGAGGCATTGTCCACCATGTAGGCCGCCGTGCCCTTCTTTTCAGCGACTTCCCTGAGGCGATTCGAATTGGAGCTGTTCGGGCTGCCGACGACGATCACGAGATCCACCTGCGGCGCCATGAACTTGACCGCTTCCTGCCGGTTCGTGGTGGCATAGCAGATATCCCCCTTCTTCGGCTCCGAGATGTTCGGAAAGCGGCGCTTGAGCGCGGCGATGATGTCGGAGGTATCGTCCACCGACAGGGTCGTCTGCGACACATAGGCGAGCATGTCGGGATTGGCGACCTGCAGACGGTCCACGTCCGCCACGTTCTCCACCAGGTGCATGCCTTCATCAGCCTGCCCCATCGTGCCCTCGACCTCCGGATGTCCGTCATGCCCGATCATGATGATCTCGCGGCCTTCCCGGCGCATCTTCGCGACTTCGACGTGCACCTTGGTCACCAGCGGGCAGGTCGCATCGAACACCCGCAAGCCGCGCGCCCGCGCCTCTTCCTGCACCGCCTTGGATACCCCGTGCGCAGAGAAGATCACGGTATTCCCGGCCGGAACCTCGTCCAGCTCCTCGATGAAGATCGCGCCCTTGCGGCGCAGGTCCTCGACCACGTAGGCGTTATGCACGATCTCGTGGCGCACGTAAATGGGTGCGCCAAACTCCGCCAGCGCGCGTTCGACGATCTCGATTGCGCGGTCTACGCCGGCACAGAATCCGCGCGGCTGTGCGAGCAGGACTTCCTTATCCATTCCCTGTCATCCTTGTTGGGCCGATTCAAATTTACAGTATGCCGATGATCCGGACTTCGAACCGGATGGCCTGCCCTGCGAGCGGGTGGTTGAAGTCGAACAGTGCGCTTTCGGCGTCGATCGCGCGCAGCACGCCCGAGAAGCGACCGCCGCTCGGCGCATTGAACTCGATCAGGTCGCCGATCGCATATTCGTCGTCTCCCGCGGAATTCTGGTCAAGAGCGGCGCGCGATACGCGCTGGATCAGGTCCGGATTGCGCGGGCCGAAGGCCTTTTCCGGCGGCAGTTCGAATATCTGGTGCGCTCCTTCGGACAAGCCCATCAGGCACTCCTCGAGGAAGGGTGCGAGCTGCCCGGTGCCAAGATGCAGGGTCGCGGGCTTTTCCTCGAATGTACTAACAATGTTATTACCATCGGCGACGGCGAGCCGGTAGTGCAGGGTCAGGTAGGCGTTTTCCGTCACGACGGGCAGGGCTTGATTCGACATGGGATCTCTTGGTGAGGTGGTAACCCGCTATTGTATGCCAGCTGGCTGTCATGCAGGTTGCCCCTTCGCGGCGATGCCCATGCCTTAAAGGCTCCCCGAAGTCAGTTGCATATTTTGCAATTCTTTTATACGCTTGCACTACCCGCAACCACCAGACTCTCTCATGGCGATTTCCGACTGGCCCACCGATCAGCGCCCGCGCGAGCGCCTGATCAAGCATGGTCCCCAGACCTTGTCCGATGCCGAGCTGCTGGCGGTTTTCCTGCGCGTCGGGGTCAGCGGCAAGAGCGCAGTCGACCTCGGGCGCGAGATGATCGGGCACTTTGGCTCGCTGCACGGCCTTTTTTCCGCCAGCCTGGACGAGTTTTCGGAACTGATAGGGCTGGGACCAGCAAAGTTCGCGCAGCTGCAGGCGGTAATGGAACTCGCGCGGCGCTCCCTCATCGAGGAGTTGCGCGCGGGCGAAACGCTCAACTCGCCACAGGTGGTCAAGCAATACCTGCAGCTGCTGCTGGCGAAAAAGCCCTACGAGTCCTTCGCCGTGCTGTTCCTCGATGTGAAGAACCGGCTGATCGCGGCCGAGGAGCTGTTCCGCGGGACGCTGATGCATGCCAGCGTCTACCCGCGCGAAGTCGTTAAAGCGGCTCTCGCGCACAATGCGGCGGGCATCATCCTCGCGCACAACCATCCTTCCGGGACGCCGGAGCCGAGTGCCGCGGACCGCGCGCTGACAACCGCACTCAAGCAGGCCTTGGCCCTGGTCGATGTGCGCGTGCTCGATCACCTGGTCGTCGCGGGGCGGCATGTGTATTCATTCGCGGAGCACGGTGACATGTAATCCCATGCCCCAGACAATTGTTAAATTCGACGAGTATTTCAAGACACACTTAATTTTCGCAAGTCGTTGAAAATGCAGATTTTTTTCGCTATACTCTCGGTTTTTCCGAATTCCGGATCTTTTTAAGGAGTTAACCATGGCACGTGTTTGCCAAGTCACCGGGAAGGGGCCGATGGTCGGCAACAACGTTTCCCATGCAAACAACAAGACCAAGCGTCGCTTTTTGCCGAACCTGCAGAATCGCCGCATCTTCGTTGAATCCGAAAACCGCTGGGTTTCCCTGCGCATCTCCAACGCCGGCCTGCGCGTGATCGACAAGATCGGCATCGACGCCGTGCTTGCTGACATGCGCGCACGTGGCGAGAAAATCTAAGCGGAACTCATCAGGAAATCATCATGGCAAAATCTAACCGCGACAAAATCAAGCTGGAATCGACCGCCGGTACCGGTCATTTCTACACCACCACGAAGAACAAGCGCACCATGCCTGAAAAAATGACGATCATGAAGTTTGATCCGAAGGCACGCAAGCACGTGGAATACAAGGAAACCAAGATCAAGTAATTGATCCGGCTTCCGTTATAAAAAGCCCCGCCCTGCGGGGCTTTTTGTTTGGGTGGGCGAATAGAGGCGCGCAAAAAAACGCGGCCCGGATATTTCCGGGCCGCGTTTTTCCTTCGTCAGCGAATCACGCGTAACTGCGCAGGCGCAGCGAAAATTCCTGCAGAGCCTTGATGCCGGACGCCTCCGCCCGCGCGCACCAGTCCTGCAACTGCAGCAGCAGCTGTTCCCGGCTGGAGTTGGACCGTTCCCAGATCGCGCCGAGTTCGACGCGCATCTCATGCATGGTCTTGAGAGCATTGCTATGCGCAAACAGCTCGACCAGCTGCTGTTTCTGCGGCGCCTCCAGCTTGCCCGGCTCACGTTGCAGCAGCTTGCGGGCGTTTTTCAGAAACCTGACTTCGAGCTTCGCCTTCCCGGCCAGGTGATCGAACTCATCGCGCCACGCACGCCGGACCGATTTCGCATATTTCGCCATCACGTCGTAACGGTTGGCGATCACCGATTGCAGCGTATCGAAATCGGCGACGGCTTTCTGACGGTCGAACTTTGGCGCCGGCGCTACCTTCTTCACCTTTGCCAGCCCAAGCGTCTCCAGAATGCGGATATACAGCCAGCCGATATCGAATTCATACCATTTGGACGACAGCTTCGCAGAGGTGCCGAAGGTGTGGTGATTGTTGTGCAGTTCCTCGCCGCCGATGATGATGCCGAGCGGAAAAATATTCGTCGATGCGTCTGTGCAGTCGTAGTTGCGATAGCCCCAGTAGTGACCGATGCCGTTGATGATGCCGGCTGCCGTTACCGGAATCCACAGCATCTGCACTGCCCAGATGCTCAGGCCGATGACACCGAACAGCATCACGTTGATGATCAGCATCAGGCCCACGCCCTGCCAGCTGTACTTGCTGTAGAGGTTGCGCTCGATCCAGTCGTCCGGCGTGCCATGGCCGTACTTTTCGATGGTTTCGCGGTTCTTCGACTCGCTCCGATACAGCTCGGCCCCCTCCAGCAGTACCTTCTTGATGCCGCGCGTCACCGGGCTGTGCGGGTCATCAGGGGTTTCGCACTTTGCATGGTGCTTGCGATGGATGGCCGCCCATTCCTTCGTCACCATGCCGGTCGTCAGCCACAGCCAGAAACGGAAGAAATGGCTCGGAATTGCATGCAGCTCGAGTGCGCGGTGCGCCTGGCAGCGGTGCAGGAAGATCGTCACGCTGGCGATCGTGATATGCGTGACAACCAGCGTGTAAATCAGTTTTTCCCAGCCGGAAGCACCGGCCAAGCCATTGGAAAGAAAATTCAGTACTGCGTCGAGCATTGTGGATCAGTCCTTGATATGTCGAGTTGGCGCATCCAGAGAGCTGCTGGAGACTGTCTGTCAGTCAAAAACCGACGGGCAGAGTGCAAATTTGCCCCGATTTTACGCTGTTATTGCGTTTCGGTGGCCCGCATAGCCCTGGATACCCGGTTTTCGACTGCCGGAGGAAGGTCAAGCAGCCGGATTTCCCGCTGCGGATACGGCACCTCGATGCGGTGCTCTTGCAAATTTTTCCATACCGCCCGGTTAACATCCGACAGCACGTTGGAGCGTCCGTTCTCGGGGTCGGCGATCCACCACCCGAGTTCCATTTCAAAGCCGTCCGCGTCGAAGCGCATCAGGAAGGCATGCGGTGCCGGATCCTTCAGTACGCGGTCCACGCTGGCGGCGGCGTCGATCAGCAACGCCAGCACCAGGTCCACATCACTCTTGTACGCCACGGTAACCCGGGTAGACAGGCGCAGTATGCGGTCGCTGAGCGAATAGTTCTGTACCGTGCCCGATAGCAACATTTCGTTCGGGATTACGGTTTCGATGCCGTCCCCTCCCCTGAGCACGGTATAGCGGGTGTTGATCTGCGTAATCTGTCCTGAATACTTGTCCACAGTCACGACGTCGCCGATTGTCAGGCTGCGTTCGAGCAGCACGACGAAGCCGGATACGTAACTGCTGACGATTTTCTGCAAACCAAGCCCTAGGCCGACGCCGAGCGCGCCGCCGAACACGGATAGCACAGTCAGGTCGATCCCGACCAGCGACAGGCTGATCAGCACCGCCAGCAGGATCAGGATCGCGCGCCCAAGCCGCGCCGCCACGGCGCGCAGCGAGGAGTGGACGCTATCCATGCGCATGAGCCGCTCTTCGAGCACTGCGCCGCCCCATAGCGCCACGACCAGGGTGACCAGCACCGACAGCGCCGCCTGCGCGATCACCAGCAGGGACACCTTGTGCCGGCCGACCGGAAGGACGACCTGGTCGAGATACTCCAACAGATCGGTCCACATGCCGGTGATGTACAGCGCCACGCCGCACCAGACCAGAGTTGCGAACACCTTCTCGAAGGTCACCAGGAAGCTGCCGGCGTTCCCGCCGCGCGCGAAGATGCGGCGCAGCACATAGAACGCGAGCCGGATCAGCGCAAAGGAACCGACCAGCGGGATGGCGACCCGCAGCAGGTTGACGTTCTGCGATTGCTGGAGCAGCAGCTTGGCGACGGCGATCAGCGCCAGCGTCACCAGTGGCACGAGCACGCGTGAGAAGCTTTCCACGCCGAGACGCATGACCCGCATCTGCACGTCATGCGCGGTCAGGCGGCCGCGCAATATCCGGCCGAGCGCCCAGCCGAGGACCAGGCAGGCCGTCAGCGCTGATAGCTGCCACAACAGGCCGGGATCGCGCAGGTCGCTCCACAGATCGGTTATCAGGCTGGAAAGGAGAGTCTGTTTCATTTCTTGTAGGGTGTCGCGTCTTCCCGGTGCCGCTCCCAGTTGCGGGCATAACGTGTGGCCAGCGCCGGGTTGTCGCGCGCAATCAGTATGTTTTCGGCGTTCTTGTGCTGGGCAGTCCAGGTGAAATTGAAACTGCCGGTGATGACCGTCGCAGCCGGCGTCCGCGCATCGACCACGATCACCTTATTATGCGCATTCTGGTATTTCGTCTCCAGCCACACCGGGATTCCCGCGTTCGCCAGCGCCGGCGCCTGCGAGGAAGCGACCTTGTCCAGCTGCCCGGCATCGACCAGCACGCGCACATCGACGCCGCGCCGGTGTGCCGCGATCAGGGTAGTTGCGATTTTTTTACTGGTCAATAGATAAGCCTGCACCAGAACCTGCTGTCGCGCGCCGTCGATGACCCCGACGACGGCGGTCTCGATGTCATCCCACGGCGTAAAAAGCGGTTCAAGCGAGCCGCGGGCGGCAGGCACCGGTTCCAGCGCCGTGCCGTGTACCGCCGTTACCGACAGCAGCGCGATGGCAAGCAGCACCCGCCGGATCATTTGCGGCGCTCGAATACCGCTGCGAAGAATCCGTCGGTCTGGTGAATGTGCGGAAGCAGCTTCAGGTGGTCGCCCATCTCGAGCGCGATCTTTTGCTCTGCAAGCACGTCTCTCATCGGGATGAGCGCGAAATCCTCGTGGCCTGCCAGGAACTGCGCGGCGATCGCTTCGTTCTCCTCGTCCAGCAGGCTGCAGGTAGCGTAGACCAGGCGGCCGCCCGGTTTTACCAGCCGCGCAGCACTTGCGAGAATAGCCGTCTGCTTAGCGTTCAGCTCGGTTACCGACTCCGGCGACTGGCGCCATTTCATGTCGGGATTGCGGCGCAGGGTACCTAGGCCGCTGCAAGGCGCATCGACAAGCACCCGGTCGAGCTTCGCAGCCAGGCGCTTCACCTTGGCGTCGTTCTCGTGGGCGATGACTACCGGATGCACGTTGGACAAGCCGCTGCGCGCAAGCCGTGGCTTGAGCTTGGCCAGACGCTTTTCCGACACGTCGAATGCATACAGCCGGCCCGTGTTGCGCATCGCGGCGCCGAGGGCGAGCGTCTTGCCGCCCGCACCGGCGCAGAAATCGGCAACCATTTCGCCGCGCTTGGCGCCGAGGATCTGCGCCAGCAGCTGGCTGCCCTCATCCTGCACCTCGATCGCGCCGTCCTTGAACAGCGGCAGGTTCTGCAGCGCCGGTTTCTTCATGACCCGCACGCCGAGCGGCGAATAAGGTGTGGGGGCGCAGTCGAGGCCGGCCTTGACCAGTTCGGCGACGACTTCATCGCGTTTTGCCTTCAATGCGTTGACGCGCATATCAAGCGGCGCCGGCCGGTTGAGCGACTCGGCCAGCTGCATCGTGGCGGCTTCGCCATCGCGCGCAACCAGCTTGTCGAGCAACCATGGCGGCAGATTGGCGCGCAATGCGAGGGGCAGCGAATTGCGGTCGATCTGTGCGATGCGCTGCAGCCATTCACTCTCTTCGGCGACGATGCCGCCGAGCGCATCGACGCCGACCACGTCGGCCAGTCCGAGCAAGGCGAGGCGGCGCATCGCCGGGCCGCTGCCGGATTCGGCAAAACTCGCGTAGGCCAGCTTGTTGCGCAGCACTGCGTAGACGCCTTCGGCGATGGCATTGCGCTCGCGGGGGCCGAGCTTGGGATGCTCGCGGAAATAGCGTGACAGGACAACGTCGGCCGGGCCGGTAAAGCGCAGGATTTCACGCAGCGCTTCCTCGGTATGGCCGACGACGGCGGGATGCAATCTCATCGGATTCCTTCAAACAGGCGGATTGGCGTCAGCGGCGACGCGCACGATACCGTTATCGATGCGCAGCCTGCCTTCAACGAACCAGCGTACCGCCTTCGGGTAAATAATGTGTTCCTGCGCCAGCACGCGGTCGGCCAGGGTGTGCTCGTCATCGTCAGGCAGCACCGGCACCACCGCCTGTTCGACGATCGGGCCGTGGTCGAGTTCGGCGGTAACGAAGTGCACTGTCGCGCCATGCACTTTCACGCCGGCGGCGAGCGCCTGCCGATGGGTTGCCAGCCCGGGGAAGCTGGGCAGCAGCGACGGGTGGATATTGAGCATGCGTCCGGCGTAATGTTCCACGAAGGGCGGCGTCAGAATGCGCATGAATCCGGCCAGCACCACCAGGTCCGGCGCGAATTTATCGATCTCGGCCTGCAGTGCGGCGTCGAACGCTTCCCGGCTCGGGTAGGCCTTGCTCGCCACCACCGCGGTCGGAATACCGTGTTCAGCGGCAAACTCGAGGCCTTGGGCGTCGGCGCGGTTGCTGATGACTGCGGCAATGCGGCAAGGCCACTGCTCGGAGCGGGCGGCGCGCACGATGGACTGCATGTTGCTGCCGCGTCCGGAAATCAGGATCACGATGTTTTTCATGGCGCGCATTGTACCGTAGCGGCTTCTTTCCTCTGAATAAAAAAAGCCGACCCCGGGCGGGTCGGCTTCCCTGGAGATGCGAAACAGTTACTGAAACGAATAGAACACGCGGAAAGCAACCTTGCGCTCGGCCCAGAAATCGGCGGCATCGCGGAACACATCCAGCAGCGTCTCGCGTGCTTCCTTGTCGAATTTCGGGGTATTGGGCAACTGCTCGATCACGACCAGGAAGCCCGGCTGCGGGCCGGCCTTGTACGCGAGGTCGGTCAGGCAGTCGGCGAGCGCGTCGAAGTTCTTGCCGAAATGCTTGGGAAAATGGAATGCGGTGGCGATCCTCGAGAGCACCTGCTGCTTGGTCGTGGCATCCGCACAGTAGGCATACAGGAAATGCTGGCCGAGACGGGCAGCCTCCTCCTGCAACTCGTTGACCCGGAAGGCGCGAATGGACTGCACCACGTTAGGCGGCACGGTTTTAAACAAGCTCATGTCTTCCTCGGCTCGTGCGATTAGCTGGACGGGGTCGCTGTGCAGTGACTCGATTCGCATGTCGTTACTCTTTGATGCGCCTGAAAGTCGCGTAATGATCTTCGGTGTAATAGTATTCGCCCGATGTCCTCGGGTCGCCGCCGGCAACGATACGCCGCGCGCCACGATTGCGCGCACCGGGGGTAGGCACCGTAAATTCGTGATAATACCCGCGCTTCTGTTTCGGCAAAACCCCTTCATAGTTCCGAAAAACACTTCCATCCTTTCGATATGGAAACGGGCCGCCCTGCTTGATCAGGGCCAGCGTCTGTTGCGCTTCCCTGGGCAGACGATCCACCGGCACCACGCCGAGGCCATCGCCCTCCCTTGCCATGACACTGGCTGAAAGGAAAAACGCAAGGACAAAAAACGTCCAACTTTTCAGTAGCTTAGCGATCATTGTCGGCTGCCGGTTGAATTAATTGAATTGCAACAACGCGCCACGCGGGATACCGTAGGGTAACGTTTTGTCAGGTGCGAGGCAACCCTCGCGCCTCGATTTCGAGCGGCTATCCGCACCGGCGTTCGCTCCTGTTTCGAGGGCCGCCCTTAATGGCGACATTGCCAAGATAGCAATGAAAAAAGAACCTGGAATTGCCGTTCACAAATTGTTGCAAAACTTACTTGCGCTTGAACAATTGCGGGTAGCCGGGGCGCAGAGATCTGCCGTTAAATACTCAGCAGATCATCAAGGAGAGCACCATGAAACACATCGGGTTTTTAACCATTAAATTGCTCGCAGCCGCCGCACTTGCCGTCGCCGCGCCGCTGGCTAGTGCCGGCGGCGACGTAAGCTGGTCCATCAGCGTCGGTTCGCCATACCCGCCGGCCCCGGTCTATGCGCCGCCGCCGGTCGTCTATGTGCAGCCACAGCCGGTCTACGTCCGACCGCGCCCGGTTTATGTCCAGCCAGCGCCGGTCGTATACGGTCCGACATATTACGTAGAGGAAGTCCGCCACCGGAAGCATCATCATCGCAAGCACCGCCACCACCACCACCGCTACGACTATTGACCGCCAATCCGGCATGCCGCATGCGGCATGCCGGCGTCCCGTCAGGCCGTCCTGGCCAGCGCTTCCGGCGCCGCTGTGACATGCTGCGCTCCAAAGAACGCAAGCACATCTTCCTTGCGCGCCAGCGCATCCTTGCGCCCGAGCGCGATCAACTCCCCGGTGTAGCTCGATTCGAACAGCAGATACGATGCCAGTGCCCCGCCCCGCACTTCGGTCGCGCCGATTGCGCCCAGCAGCATGCGCATCGGTCCCGGCAGGCTCTGCACATGCCGGCTTGCCAGTTCGTCTAGACGCTCGGAAGGCGCGATGATCAGCAGGTCCACCGGACGCAGCGGCGTGCGCGCGCGCTGCTCCTCGGTCAGCATCGACAGGGTGAGGTTGATGCGCGCCATCCGTTCGATGTCAACCGCAAGGCTGTCGAGGAAAATGCTCGACATCGCGTGGCCGGCAATCTGTGCCACGCTCGGATACTGGACGTGGTCCTGCACCTCCCTCGCCTGTTCCGACAGCCTGCCGGCGCCGATCACCAGCACCTTGTCGGCGCCCAGGTGGATCGCCGGCGAGATCGGCGCAAGCTGCCGCATCGAGCCGTCGCCAAAGTACTCGCGCCGGCCATTGCAGTAAATCGGCGTGGCCGGAAAAATCAGCGGAATCGCGGACGACGCCAGCAGATGCTCGACGCCTATCTGGCTGCGCAAGGCCAGACGCTGCGACCGCACCCAGGGTTCGATGTTGGCATCCGACTGGAAGAACGTGATATGCCGCCCAGCGGTATAGGACGACGCGGTGACGGCAAGCGCATGCAGCGCACCGTCCATCAGCGCTGCGTCGAGCCGGGGAAAATTCAGCATCCGGTTCAGCAGCGTGACCAGCGGGGTATTGTCGAGCAGGGAGTTGGGCGGATTGGTCTTCCATGTGCGCAGCAGCCAGCCGAAGGACAGCAGCGACAGCCAGCGCGCACCGGAACGGAGCACGCCAAGCGAATCCGCGCGGTAGACCTGCTCGGCGCTGATTTGCTCCCACACGCGCAGGACCATTTGCAGGCCCTCGTCGAAGTTGTCTGCATGGCAGGCGAGCGCCGTCGCGTTGATCGCGCCGGCCGAGGTACCGCAGATGATGTCGTAGGGATTGTGCTGCGGCTGCCAGCCGGCTTCGCGCAGGATGGCCGATACGCCGTCGAGGACGCCGACCTGGTAGGCCGCGCGTGCGCCGCCGCCAGTCAGCACCAGCCCGGTTCTCTTTTGTTTACCCATAGCAAGAGATTAGCAGGCGGCGCCGCGTTTGGGGAGGCGCGGCGGCTGCGGCGGATGAAAAAACGACGCCGGCCAGCCGCGGCGTTGACGGAATGATCAGTCGCCCTTGACGACGCCTTCACGCCGCGGGTCGGCGCCGCCGAACCACATCTCCTCGCCGTGGATGTTCATGCGCATGATGCCCTGCAGGCCGGAGTTCTGCTCCATCAGGCGCACGTTGTGTCCCTTCGCTTTCAGCTGTTCGACCAGGCTTTCCGGCACCCGGCCTTGCTCCAGTTCGGTCGGCCCGTTGCGGCTGCCGAAGTTCGGCAGGTTGATCGCCTGCTGCACATTCAGCCCCCAGTCCAGCGTTCCCACCAGGACCTTGGCGACATAGTTGATGATGGCCGAGCCGCCGGGCGATCCGGTCGACATCAGCAGCTTGCGCGTTCCCTTCTCGAACACCAGCGTCGGCGCCATCGAGCTGCGCGGACGCTTGCCCGGCTGCAGACGGTTGGCGACAGCGCCGCTGGCGTCGACCGGATCGAAGGAAAAGTCGGTCAGCTGGTTATTGAGCAGGAAGCCACGCACCATCTGACGGGAGCCGAACGCGTCCTCGATGGTGGTCGTCATCGAGATCGCATTACCGGCGGCATCGACGATGGAGATGTGCGATGTCGACGGCAGTTCCGGCGAGGTGTCCTCGCCAAGCGCAAGCGTTGTCGCCGGGGGGATGCCGAACTTCGCCTGCCCCATCGACTTGTCGGTGATGAGCGCCGCGCGTTCGGCCAGGTATTTCTTGTCGAGCAACGGCCGGGCGCTGTTCCCGGGCAGCGGTATGAAATCGGTGTCGGCCACATAGCGTGCGCGGTCGGCGTAGGCGAGGCGGCCGGCCTCCGAGAACAGGTGCACCGCTTCCGCGCTCGGCACGCCTTCCTTCGGCGCGAATGCCCGGATGTCCTTCGCTTCCAGCATGCCCAGCATTTGCGCGATCGCGATCCCGCCGGAAGACGGCGGCGGCATGCCGCACACCGTCCAGGACTTGTAATCGCTGCAGACCGGCTCGCGCACCTTCGCCTGGTAGCCGGCGATATCGGCAGCGGTAAGCAGGCCGGGATTGGTCGGGTGAGACTTCACCTTCGCCTCGATGTCGCGCGCAAGCTGGCCCTGGTAGAACGCGTCGGCGCCGCCGGTCGCGATGTCGCGCAATGCTTGCGCCAGCTCCGGGTTCTTCAGCACCTGCCCCGCAGGCCAGGGATTGCCGTTCTGATCGTAGAAATAAGCGGCGGCTACAGGGTCCTTCTTCAGATGCTGCTCGGTCTTGAGCATCGCATGCAGGCGCGGGCTGACCCTGAACCCCTCCTCGGCCAGCTTGATCGCCGGCGCAAAGAGTGTCGCCCACGGCAGCTTGCCGTATTGCCGGTGCGCGAGTTCCAGCATGCGCACCACGCCCGGCACCCCGACGGAGCGCCCCCCGACCACGCCATCGTGGAACGGAAGCGCTTTGCCGTCCGGACCAAGGAAGAGCTTTTCGTGCGCCGCGGACGGCGCGGTTTCGCGGCCGTCGAAGGCCTTGATCGTCTTGCCGTCGAAATGCAGCAGGAAGGCGCCCCCGCCGATGCCGGAAGATTGCGGCTCGACCAGCGTCAGGGCCATCTGTACCGCGATCGCCGCATCGACCGCAGTGCCCCCCGCGCGCAGCACCTGGTAGCCGGCGTCGGCGGCGAGCGGATTGGCGGCGGCCACCATGTACTTCTTCGCGGTCCATCCCGGCTTTTCAGTGTAACCGGTCGCCCGTTCCGGCGCCTGCATCCCCGGGGCGGAGGCGCGCTGCTGCGGCTCCGTGGTGCTCGCGCATCCGGCAAGCAGCATGGCTGCCGCTGCCATCGCATACAGTCTTGTTGTCGTCATCGATCGCTCCGGAAAAGAAAAAGACAAGCCATGGGCTTGTCTTAGTCTAGATTGGCGGCGAAAACCTGTCATGCCGCGATGCCGTCAATCCGGCACGGGCTTGAGATAGCTCACCTCAAGCCCGGTACGCCTGCTTACTTCGGCTGCATGCGGATCGCGCCGTCCAGACGGATCGTTTCGCCGTTGAGCATCACGTTCTCGATGATGGTCTTGGCCAGGTGCGCATACTCTTCCGGCTTGCCGAGGCGCGGCGGGAACGGCACCATCTTGCCCAGCGCATCCTGCACTTCCTGCGGCATGCCGAGCAGCATCGGGGTTTCGAAGATGCCGGGGGCGATCGTCATCACGCGGATGCCGTTGCGCGACAAGTCGCGCGCCATCGGCAGCGTCAGGCCGACCACCGCGGCCTTGGAAGCACCATAGGCAGCCTGGCCGATCTGGCCGTCATAGGCAGCCACGGACGCGGTGTTGATGATCACGCCGCGCTCGCCCTGCCCGGTTGCGTCGGCCTTGGCCATCGCGTCCGCCGCGAGGCGCGCCATGTTAAAGGTGCCGACCAGGTTGATGTTGACCACGCGCTGGAAAACGTCGAGCGGATGGGGGCCATCCTTGCCCACGGTTTTCACCGCCGGCGCCACGCCAGCGCAGTTGACCAGGCCACGCAGCGTGCCCATCGCAGTCGCCGCATCGACCACTGCGCGGCCGTCGGCCTCGGAAGTGACATCGCACTTGACGAACTTGCCCTTCAGTTCGGCAGCCAGCTTCTCGCCTGCCTCGACCTGGACGTCTGCCAGCACGACCTTGCCGCCGTTTTCCGCGATCATGCGCGCCGTTGCCGCACCGAGGCCGGAAGCGCCGCCGGTGATGATGAATACGCTGTTCTGGATCTGCATATCTTCCTCTTCTTGAATATCGGAAAGGTTAGTGACGTTTACGTAAACGTAAAATCGGGACAATTGTAGCGAAAATCCGGCCGGAAAAGTAAAAAAGGCAGCCGAAGCTGCCTTTCGAACCAGTGCCGTTGCGGCCCCTCCCGCCGCTACATGCAGTTACCAGCCCTGTCTGCCGAATGCCGGAGCAAACGGGAAACCCTGCCGCCGGTAGAGCGAGGACATGTACGCCGCATACGCCGGGTCGATACCACCGAATTGCTGCTGCCATTGCCCCGCGGCGAGTGCCTGCGGTGACAGCTGCGGGTGTTCGGCGTAACCGGCCGGGTAGGGATTGAAGCTCTGCGGCCCCATCGCCTGGCTGCCGGCAGCCGCGTTTCCCATCAGTCCGCCGATCGCCGCTGCCTGCGGCGCTGCCGTCGCGCCGGCCGGAATGCCTGCCTGAGGCTGCTGCAACCCAAGCGCGACCAGCACGTCCGGCAGCCCGAAGCCTGCGCGGCTGGGGTCGCCGACATTGATGCGGCGCGCGCTCATCCGGATGATCTGGAACAGCCGGTCGACCCGCTCGGCACTGCGTTCCCGGTACGTCGTGCGGAAGTCCGGGTGATGCGCGAGGATGAGAGCCGCAAGCCCGGTGATATGCGGCGCGGCCATCGAGGTGCCGTCCCAGACCGCGAAGTTGTTGGGTGGGACCGAAGAGGTAATCGCGACGCCCGGCCCGCATACGGCGATTTCCGGCCCGAAGCAGGAAAACTTCGCCGAGAAAAACCCGTTACCGTCGATGAACTGCGTAATCGTCTGCGCATGATAGCTGTCGGCGGGGAATTCATTAAGCTTGCCGACCGCCGCCACTGCAAGTACGTGCGGCGAAGAAGCCGGATACTGTACCGGCCCGCCCGAATTGCCGGCGGCAACGATGCAGGCCACCCCGGCTCGCCTGGCACGCAGCAACTGCTGCTCCATCGCTTCCGAGGGGTCGGCCCCTCCCAGGCTGAGATTGACGACGTCGATCTGCTTTTCGATGCAGTACTCGAGCGCATCTATCAGCTGGCTGACCTGCCCTCCGGGGAACAGCTTGCAGGCATGCACCTCGGCGTCCGGCGCGAAGCCGCGCACCCCCTTGGCATTGTCCGCGCCCGCGATCACGCCCGCGCAGTGGGAACCATGCGCGATCGTGTCTTCATTCCAGGTATCGGCATTCGTCTTCTTGTTCAGGATGTCGAACCCGAAGCGCACCTTGCCCAGGTCTTCATGCGCATTCGCGATGCCGGAGTCCACCACCGCAACCTTGATGCCCTGCCCGCGGTACTCTCCCGGAAGCTGGTCCAGGCGCATTACCTTCTGGCCCCAGGTATATACCTGCTGCCCCGGGAACCCGGCAAGTGAAGGCACGTCCGACAGCGGCCGCAGGCCGACCACGTTCGCTTCGTCGGTCGAGATGTCGGGTTGGGGCTGGTAGAAGCTCCAGTAGTCGAATTTCGGCTTGACGTACAAGGCGCGCACCGTCTGCGTGGTTTCGCCGAACAGGGTCAGCGTGACCTGACCGCGCTCATCGGTAGTCCCGGTCGCGGGCAGGAAGCTGCCGAAAAGGTAGACTTCCGCATCTTTGACCGGCGCATTGTCCTTGCCGAGCACGACAAACACCGACGACAGCACCGGTCCTGCCGTCGGCGCGACACCGGCCACGAGCGGCGGCATCTGGAGCGAAGGCTCAAGCAACGCAAGGCTCTGGTCGCGCTCGACGATCAGACGGCCCTGCCCTTGCTGGTGCAAGGTCACTGCCTTCTGCTCGGTCATCTTTGCGACAAGCACCGAAGGCGCATCGGAATAACCGTCGGCCAGTGCCCCCATGATGGTCTTCGGTCCGACCGTATCGACCACTTCGATATCGGGCATCGCACGAAGTGACTGCTCGATGAGCGAGGACGACAGTGGCTGCAAGCCCATCAGCTGCATGCCCGGCGACCGGCGCGCCGTAACCAGGTACTGCCCCTTGCGCGGCGTAACCGCCCGCCGGCCGGCGGGCTGCTCAGCGCCCACGGGAGATGCCGCAGCCTGCGGTACGGCAGGGCGTTTCGGATTTCCGGCTGATGCGGTGCTGCCTTCCCCGCCCTGCGCCGCACTCTCCGGCGGAGCTGAGTTTCCCGTTTCAGGTTGTTTGGCCATATTCTTTCCTTCCGTATTTAAACTAGTCGCCGCCGTTCTCGAAGAGTGAGAGCGGACGGTCGCGCTCGATGATCAATCTGTCGGACGAGGTGCAGAATCGTTCCTGCAGCGCCTTTGCTTTCTCGTGCGGCATGAGGAAAACAGCGGTATGCGGTGCGCCAGCCGGGCCGATGAGATCGGCCAGTTCGAGTTCCGGATCGGCTTCCGATTCGAAAATGAATTCGGCCAGCTTTTTCGGATCCTCGGCACGAACGATGTACCTCCCCTTGCCGGAGCCAGGTGTAAGCAGCGGCATCGCACTCTCCTTGAAAATGCCGGGAACGCGTCGCCGCGACGCCTCCCCGGCGAACTACGGCCGTTAATGAATGGTCGGCTGGGCCATGCCCGTCGTGCTGCCGCCCTGCGATGAAGTCTGGAAGCCCGGGTACCCCGCCTGCTGCTGTTGCGCGTATGCGAGCGCGGCCGGGTCGGCGTAGAACGGCAGCATGCGCCCGAGCTGCCCGGCCGCATTGCCGATCGCGCTGCCGAGTCCCTGCTGCCCGAAGGCGCCGCCGATCGCACTACCCAGCGGCTGCCCCACCTGGCTCAGCAGGTTGCCGAACCAGCCCTGCGGCGCCAGCTGCTGTTGCTGCGCATACGCCTGCGATATCGGATCCAGGCCGAACGGCAGGATGCGGCCGAGCTGCCCGGCCGCGCCGCCGATCGCGCTGCCCAGCCCCTGCTGTCCGAATGCGCCGCCGATCGCACTACCCAGCGGCTGCCCCACCTGGCTCAGCAGATTCCCGAACCAGCCCTGCGGCGCCAGCTGCTGTTGCTGCGCATACGCCTGCGATATCGGGTCCAGGCCGAACGGCAGGATGCGGCCGAGCTGCCCGGCCGCGCCGCCGATCGCGCTGCCCAGCCCCTGCTGTCCGAATGCGCCGCCGATCGCACTACCCAGCGGCTGCCCCACCTGGCTCAGCAGATTGCCGAACCAGCCCTGCGGCGCCAGCTGCTGCTGCGCATACGCCTGCGATATCGGGTCCAGGCCGAACGGCAGGATCGAGCCACCGATGCCGCCCGCGATCTGTCCGATCTGCGCGCCGAGGTTGGGGTTGCCGAACAGGCTGCCGATGCCCTTCCCGGCCAGCCCGCCAAGCGGAGCGCCGAGCAAGCTGCCAAAGAATCCTTGGGGCGCAAGTTGCTGTTGCTGTTGCTGCGCATACGCCTGTGATATCGGATCCAGGCCGAACGGCAGGATGCGGCCGAGCTGCCCGGCCGCGCCGCCGATCGCGCTGCCCAGTCCCTGCTGTCCGAACGCACCACCGATCGCACTTCCCAGCGGCTGCCCCACCTGGCTCAGCAGGTTGCCGAACCAGCCCTGCGGCGCCAGCTGCTGCTGCCCATACGCCTGCGATATCGGGTCCAGGCCGAACGGCAGGATCGAGCCACCGATGCCGCCCGCGATCTGTCCGATCTGCGCGCCGAGGTTGGGGTTGCCGAACAGGCTGCCGATGCCCTTCCCGGCCAGCCCGCCGAGCGGAGCACCGAGCAAGCTGCCAAAGAATCCTTGCGGCGCGAGCTGCTGCCCGTAAGCCTGCGCAGGATTGAACCCGCCTTGTAGTCCGCCGGAGAAGTTTTGCTGGAGTTCGTTCATCTTTCGGTCCTCATGTGGAAGCGACTAGCAGCCCTGGCAAATGATCAATGCAATTCCCACGGCGCTCTCGTGCATGCGCCGTCCTCCGAACGGGTTCCATGTAGTTGGTGATCGCGCCAGGGCATTTCACTGGGCGCGTTTATGGTTAGTGAATGCTATGTGTCCAGACAAACGTGTATGGACACGAACAGTCGATATCAGCCCGAGACTGTCCGTGAAAGCGGGACGGCGAGGTCAAATATCGGCTGCCCGTAGTGTGGTCGGCTGATACCGGCTTTTCAAGGACGAATTCCGTCTGTTTGACAGTGCTCAAACAGACGGACCTTCGCGTAAACCGCGAGGCTTATCCGGGTGCGGGAGTGTTGGTACTTATGCGTGTGACGATCAATTGACTCCATTTTGTGCATGACGATTTCCGTGTGCGTCTACCCGCTACACTGATGCATCGGATACCAGGGACACAGCGGAAGTAAAACAACTGCCAGTATTCGGCGAAGCGACAACCGGCCGTTCAATACCGGTGTCATCACGCCGCACATCCGCACGCTTGCGCGTGTCATGTCCGCTCTGCCGCAATGGGCGTTCGCAAAAAGAAAAACCCGCCCTTGGCGGGCGGGTCTTGCCGTATCCGGAAGGCCGCTCGCGCGGCCTTCGTACGGTGCCTCGTTACTTCTTTGGCGCGGGAGCCGATGCAGCAGAAGCATCGGCCGGGGCGGCGGGCGCAGCTGCTGCCGCAGCTGTTGCCGCCGGAGCGGTGATCGCGGCCGGCGCAGTGGAATGCGCGGCCGGCGCCGACGTGCCGATTGCCGGCAGCAGCGGCACCATCAGCAAGGCAACGATGTTGATGATCTTGATCAGCGGATTGACTGCCGGACCGGCAGTGTCCTTATACGGGTCACCTACGGTGTCACCAGTCACGGCCGCCTTGTGCGCGTCCGAACCCTTGCCGCCGTGATGGCCGTCTTCAATGTACTTCTTGGCGTTGTCCCATGCACCACCACCGGTACACATCGAGATCGCGACGAACAGGCCGGTAATGATGGTGCCCATCAGCAGGCCGCCCAGCGCGGCCGGGCCAAGGATCAGGCCGACCAGGATCGGCACGACGACCGGCAGCAGCGACGGCACGATCATTTCCTTGATCGCCGCCGTGGTCAGCATGTCGACCGCCTTGCCGTACTCCGGCTTGCCGGTGCCTTCCATGATGCCCTTGATATCGCGGAACTGGCGGCGCACTTCTTCCACCACGCTGCCGGCCGCGCGGCCGACGGCTTCCATCGCCATTGCGCCGAACAGATAGGGGATCAGGCCGCCGATGAACAGGCCGATGATCACCATGTGGTCGGACAGGTCGAAGGACAGACGCATGCCGCGCGCTTCCAGTGCGTGGGTGTAGTCAGCGAACAGCACCAGCGCGGCGAGGCCGGCGGAACCGATCGCGTAACCCTTGGTCACCGCCTTGGTGGTGTTGCCCACCGCATCCAGCGGGTCGGTGATGTCGCGCACGCTGGCGGGCAGGTCGGACATTTCAGCGATGCCGCCCGCGTTGTCGGTGATCGGACCGTAGGCGTCCAGCGCAACGATGATGCCCGCCATGCTCAGCATCGAGGTGGCGGCGACCGCGATGCCGTACAGTCCTGCCAGCGCGTAGGACACCCAGATCGCGATACACACGAACAGCACCGGCCATGCAGTCGACTTCATCGACACGCCGAGGCCGGCGATGATATTGGTGCCGTGGCCGGTTGTCGATGCGCGCGCGACATGCTGCACGGGCTTGTAGTCGGTGCCGGTGTAGTACTCGGTGACCCATACCATCAGCGCGGTCAGCACCAGGCCGACGACGCAGGCGCCGAACAAAGCCATCGCGCTGATGCTCTGGCCGCCTGCCACCGCAACTGCGTCCGGGAACATCCAGGTCGTCACGAAGTAGAACGCGATCAGGGAAATCACGCCGGCAATGATCAGCCCCTTGTACAGGGCCGGCATCACGTTCTTCATGTTGGGCGTTGCTTTCACGAAGCTGCAGCCGATCACCGATGCGATGATCGATACGCCGCCCAGCACCAGCGGATAGATGACCGCGTTGAGCGGGGCGCCCGTCACCATCAGCGCGCCCAGGGTCATGGTGGCGATCAGGGTCACCGCGTAGGTTTCGAACAGGTCGGCCGCCATGCCGGCGCAGTCGCCCACGTTGTCGCCCACGTTGTCGGCGATCACTGCCGGATTGCGCGGATCGTCCTCGGGAATGCCGGCTTCGACCTTGCCAACGAGGTCGGCGCCGACGTCCGCGCCCTTGGTGAAGATGCCGCCGCCCAGTCGCGCGAAAATCGAGATGAGCGACGAGCCGAACGCGAGGCCGAGCAGGGGTTTGAGCGTAGTCGCATCGATCGTCTTGCCGTCGCTGATGAACCAGAAGAAAAGGCTCACGCCGAGCAGGCCGAGGCCGACCACCAGCATGCCGGTGATGGCGCCGCCGCGGAAGGCGACGGCAAGCGCCGGCCCGATGCCCCTGGTGGCTGCCTGTGCGGTTCGTACGTTGGCGCGTACCGAGACGTTCATGCCGATGAAGCCGCAGGCACCGGACAGCACGGCGCCGACGATGAAGCCGATGGCAGTGGTCGCGTCGAGGAAGACACCGATCAGAATGGCGAGCACGACGCCCACGATGCCGATCGTCTTGTATTGCCGCGCCAGGTACGCGCCGGCGCCCTGTTGGATGGCCGCCGCGATTTCCTGCATGCGCGCATTACCCGCGTCCTGGCTCAAGATCCAACTCCGTGATACCAACCCGTAAACGACGGCGATGATGCCGCACGCTACGGCCAACCACAAACCTGTTGCCATATCGACTCCTCCAAGTTTCACGACTAAGTTAAAACAACGACGTTCCGGAGGACGGCGGCGGCATATGCCCGGTGCTGCACGGGGGCATCTGCTGTCGTCGTCCCGCGAGTACTACACTGCAAAAACTTCTGACGCTACTGTCTTGCTGAAGAAATTCGGTTGGTTCGTATTGTTGCATGCAGCGAATCCGCTGTGTGTCTGGTACCGGCTCCCCTCTGGATTCTTTGATCCGCGCTGCGCTTACCAGGCGGAAAAAAAGCGGACACGAGGTCCGCTTCTTCTTTACTTAGACAAGGCCGCGAAGGCATTGTCCCGGATCGTATCGACCGGGCCTACACCCGAGATCTTGCGATACTTAGGTGCTCCCGGCTGACCGGACTGGGCCCATTTGTTGTAATAGTCGACCAGTACTTCAGTCTGGTTGTGATAGACGGCAAGACGTTTCTTCACGGTGTCTTCCTTGTCGTCGTCGCGCTGGATCAGCGCCTCGCCGGTCACGTCATCCTTACCCTCGACCTTGGGCGGATTGAACTTGACGTGGTAGGTGCGGCCGGACGGCTGGTGCACGCGGCGTCCGCTCATGCGTTCGACGATGGCTTCGTCCGGCACGTCGATCTCGAGAACGTAGTCGATCGCCACACCCGCTTCCTTCATCGCGTCGGCCTGCGGAATGGTGCGGGGGAAACCGTCGAACAGGTAACCCTTGGCGCAATCCGGCTGTTTCAGGCGGTCCTTCACCAGGCCGATGATGATGTCGTCGGAAACCAGGCCGCCCGCATCCATCACCTTCTTTGCCTCCAGCCCGAGCGGCGTTCCCGCTGCGACAGCGGCACGCAGCATGTCGCCGGTGGAGATCTGCGGAATGTTGAACTTTTCCTTGATGAAAGTCGCTTGCGTGCCTTTACCGGCACCTGGCGGTCCTAGAAGGATGAGGCGCATGAGAGTTTCCTAGACTGGTTTTAAATTCTTTTGCGACAGGATAGGCCGCCAGGGCGGGCGGCATTCCTGCATTGACATGCTTTTTATCACACAAACTTTTCACGAAACTTACCACAAAATTAACCCGAACCGGAGTCCCCGGCCGGATTTCTTCTAATTTCCTTGACCGAAATGCAGCCGTACCCGTGCCAGGTCCTCCGGCGTATCCACCCCTGCAGCGGGGGCCTCCGGGGTCACATGGACCGCGATCGGATAGCCGTGCCAGAGCACGCGCAGTTGCTCCAGCGCTTCGATCTGCTCCAGCGGCGACAGTGCCAGCCGGGGATAAGCCTGCAGGAAAGCATTGCTGTACGCGTACAGGCCGATGTGCCTCAGCGGCACATAGCCGGGCGGCAGCGCCTCCTTCGAGGCGGCGAAGCCGTCGCGGTGCCAGGGAATGGTCGCACGTGAAAAATAGAGAGCCCGGCCCGCATTGTCCAGCACCACCTTCACCACGTTGGGATTGAAGATGTCGGCCACGGCCTCGATCGGATGCGCCGCGGTGGCCATCGGCACGCGGTCGCCGATCAGCGCAGCGGTGCCGGCGATCAGTGCCGGAGAGATCAGCGGTTCGTCGCCCTGCACATTGACCACCACCGCATCCGCCGGCAACCCCATGGTGGCAGCAACTTCCGCAATGCGGTCGGTACCGGATGGATGGTCGGCGCGCGTGATGCAGGCGCTTACGCCGTGCGCCCGGCAGGCGGCGAGGATGTCTGCATGGTCGGTGGCAACCACGACCGAGGCGGCGCCGGATTGGGCGGCGCGTTCCGCCACGCGTACCACCATCGGCTTGCCGCCGAGGTCGGCCAGCGGCTTGTTCGGCAGCCGGGTCGAAGCGAGACGTGCGGGAATGATGACGGTAAAGCTCATGCGGGAGCAACCGGCATGCGTATCAGGAATTGGCGGAGGCGGGCGCGGCGTTCAGGTCGCGCGCCTGGTCGGCCCACATGATCGGGATGCCGTCGCGGATCGGATAGGCAAGCTTGTCCGGGTTGCAGATCAGTTCCTGCGCGTTCTTATCGTATTCAAGCGGGCCCTTGCAAAGAGGGCAAACCAGGATATCAAGCAGTCGGGCGTCCACGACATTTCTCCACTATGCGTTCGGCGAGCGCGCGGTCAATGCGCGCGGTCACCGGCACGACCCGGATGCGCGGGTCGCGGTTGATCGTATCAATTCGCGTACATTTTACTGCATCCTTCTCGGTGATCAGGATGATATCTGCGTCGATACGCGCGAACGGGTTGTCGGTGAAATCGTAATGGTCAGCGAGCGGATGCTCGTCGACGGCGAGGCCGGCGGCGCGCAGCATCGCGAAAAAGCGGGACGGATTGCCGATGCCGGCCGCCGCCGCGATGCGCTGGCCGCCGGAGGCGAGCGCATGCAGCGGAAGCGTGTTCGACGGCGCGGAAAGACAGTAAGCAGCGTCCGCCACCAGCTGCATCCGGTACGCATCCGACGGCGCGCCGGCCGGCGGCCGCGCCGCGTTGTACACGGTGAAATCACGCGGACGCGAAGGCGGCTCGCGCAGCGGCCCGGCCGGCAGCAGCAGTCCGTTGCCGTTGCCGCGTTCATCGCACAGCACGATCTCCACATCCCGCGCCAGCGCATAGTGCTGCAGGCCGTCGTCGGAGACGATGACATTGACCTCCGGATGACGCGCCAGCAAGCTGCGCGCCGCCTCCACCCGGCGCCTGCCCACCACTACCGGACACTGCGCACGGCGCGCAATCAGCACCGGCTCGTCGCCGGCCTGCTCCGGCGCGGAACTTGCAAGCACTTCGGCCGGCGCCGCGCTCTTCCCGCCGTATCCGCGCGAAATCACGCCCGGCACAAAACCCGCGCGCCGCAATTCCTGCACCAGCCAGATCGTCAGCGGGGTCTTGCCGGTGCCGCCGACGAAGATGTTGCCCACCACAACCACCGGCACCGGCAGGCGCGCGGCATGCAGTACGCCGGCGCGATAAAGAACGCGGCGCGAACCGGCGATCGATTGGAATACCAGGGAGAGCGGCCACAGTGCCGTCGCGGTCGGGCCGCGCCGCAGCCAGGCCCGGGAGAGGAAGGATTCGGCGTCCTGCGTCATTTCCTGCCGCTGGTCTGCGCGGCAAAGGTGACTTTCTCGAAGCCGGCCAGGCGCGCCGCTTCCAGCACGTTGATCACCGACTGGTGGGCGGCGGTGGCATCGGCATTGATGATGACCACCGGATCCTTGCGCCCCTGCCCCTTCGTATCGGCGACAGCCTTCAGCTCCGAGGCCAAAGCGGACGCATCGCGCGCCGATATCTGCTGGCTGTCGAGCGCGTAATGGCCCTGCGCATTGACTCCGACCTGGATTTCGAACGGCTGCTCGACCGCCTTCTCGGCGTCGGCGGTCGGCAGCGTGATCTGCAGCGCGGTGAACCTGCTGTAGGTGGTCGTGATCATCAGGAAGATCAGGATCACCAGCAACACGTCGATGAAGGGAATCAGGTTGATTTCCGGGTCGTCGCGGCGCGTGCCTTTGCGGAAATTCATGAGGACGCCCTACTTGCGGTTGCCGTGCACGATGTCGACGAACTTCACCGCCTGCTGCTCCATGTCGACCAGGAAGCCGTCGACCAGCGCGCGGAAGTGGCGGTAGAACACCAGCGCGGGCATTGCGATGGCCAGGCCGAAGCCGGTGTTGTAGAGGGCGACCGAGATACCGTGCGCCAGCTGCGCCGGATTGGTGCCGGTGGCGTTTTGCGAGCCGAAGATCTCGATCATGCCGACCACCGTGCCGAACAGTCCCATCAGCGGCGCCAGCGTGGCGATGGTGCCGAGCGTGGTCAGGAAGCGCTCCAGCTCGTGCGCGGTACCGCGCCCGGCTTCCTCGATGGACTCCTTCATCACGTCCCGCGGCGCGTTGACGTTGCGCAGGCCGGCGGCGAGCACCCGGCCAAGAGGCGAATTCTGTTCCAGGTTGGTCACGACCTCGTTGCTGATCTTGCCGTTCTGATACACCCGTATCACTTCGTCGAGCAGATTGGCCGGCAGGATGCGACGGCGGCGCAGGTACAATACGCGCTCGATGATCAGTGCCAAACCGATAACGGAAGCAATCAGCAGCGGCCAGATCGGCCAGCCGGCGGCCTGGATAATGGCGAGCAAAACGGGCTCCTTGGGAGTGAATTCAGTCGGATGCAGAATGTATCCTGTTGGGACGCCGCGGGCAAGGCGTTGCAGCGCAATGCCGCTCAAAAAGTTCTGCACAGCGGCTGTGGATAAGTATGTGGGTAAAACCCTGCGGGAGAGCAAAAGTGCTTGATTTCAAAGGACTTTTATTTTCCAGCTGGTAATTTGGCACAACTTCTTTTCTCAATAAAATCAATGACTTACAGCCCCGCCTTGCAGTTTGTAACGAGATATGACGAAAAAATGACGATTTGGCGCGGCTGTGGACAGCTTTTGCCTTGGAATGCCGCATGAATACTGGTTCCCTGAATGAAAACCCAGGCGCGACGCCGCCTGTGCTGACGGTTTCCGCGCTCAACCAGGCAGTGTCACGGATGCTTGAGCGCAGCTTCCCGCTGGCCTGGGTGTCCGGCGAGATCTCCAATTTCACCCGCGCCGCGTCCGGCCACTGGTACTTCACGCTCAAGGATGACGCCGCCCAGGTGCGCGCAGTAATGTTCCGCGGCCGCGCGCAGTATGCCGGCTTCACGCCGCGCGAGGGCGACAAGGTCGAGGTGCGGGCGCTGGTGACACTGTATGCGCCGCGCGGCGACTACCAGCTCAATGTCGAGGCGATCCGGCGCGCCGGTGTGGGCAACCTGTACGAAGCCTTCCTCGCGCTCAAGGAAAAACTGAATGCGGAAGGCCTGTTCGATCCGGCGCGCAAGCGCCCGCTCGCGCTGTTCGCGCGCACTGTCGGCATCGTCACCAGCCCGCAGGCGGCGGCGCTGCGCGACATCCTGAGCACGCTGCGGCGCCGCGCGCCGCATGTGCGGGTCATCCTCTACCCGACGCCGGTGCAGGGCGAAGGCGCGGCACAAAAGATCGCGCAGGCGATCCAGACCGCTTCCGCCCGCGCCGAATGCGATGTACTACTGGTGTGCCGGGGCGGCGGCAGCATCGAAGACCTGTGGTCCTTCAACGAAGAGGTGGTGGCGCGGGCAATCGCCGCGTGTTCGACGCCGGTGATTTCCGGTGTCGGCCACGAGACCGATTTCACGATCGCCGACTTTGCCGCCGACCTGCGCGCGCCGACGCCGACCGCCGCCGCCGAAATGGCGGCGGCGCCGCGCGCCGACTGGCTGGCGACGCTCGGCGCGCATGCGGACGACCTTACCCGTGCGTTCCGCCGGCTGGTGGCAGAAAAAGCGCAAACGCTGGACTGGATGTCGCGGCGCCTGGTCAGTCCCTCCGCGTATATCGTGCATGAACGGCTCAAGCTGCGCGCGCTGCAGACCCGGCTTGCGCACGCCACCCGCGTGCCGCTCAACGAGGCGCGCCACGCGCTGTCGCACCTGCAGACGCGGCTGGCCGCGCAACTGCCGGAGACCGGTCCGGCGCGCGCACGGCTCAAGGACGACGCGCGCCGGCTTGCATCGCGCATGGAGACGCAGCTGGCCCGGCGCCGGCAGGCCCTTGCCGCGCTGGAAGCCCAGCTGGAACTGCTGAATCCGCAGCGCACGCTGGAACGGGGCTATGCGATGGTGCTGGACGGTAAAGGCAGGATCGTGCGCGCGCCGCAGGACCTTCGGCCGCGGGAAACCGTCACCGTCCGCCTCGCCGAAGGCTCGGCGGAAGTCGGAATCGCAAGCGTGCAGGCAACATTGGACTAGCGGACCAAATGCCGCCGCGCTTTTCCGCAGATCCTCCGTACTGCATCAACACGGCCGGTCATGCAGTTTGTCCGTATCCGTCTTACAATGACGGCTTTCAAAAACAACATCAACCGTAACAACCGAAAGGAAGCGCCATGGAACATACCCTGCCCCCCCTGCCCTACCCGATGGATGCGCTGCAGCCGCACATGTCCAAGGAAACCCTGGAATACCACTACGGCAAGCACCACCAGACCTACGTCACCAACCTGAACAACCTGATCAAGGGCACCGAATTCGAGAACGCGTCCCTGGAAGACATCATCAAGAAGTCCTCCGGCGGCCTGTTCAACAACTCCGCCCAGGTGTGGAACCACACCTTCTTCTGGAACTGCCTGAAGCCGAACGGCGGCGGCGCACCGACCGGCGCGGTGGCCGATGCGATTAACCAGAAGTGGGGGTCGTTCGACAAGTTCAAGGAAGAATTCAGCAAGTCCGCCGCCACCAACTTCGGCTCCGGCTGGACCTGGCTGGTGAAGAAGGCTGACGGTTCGGTCGACATCGTCAACACCTCCAATGCCGGCACCCCGCTGACCACCGCCGACAAGCCGCTCCTGACCTGCGACGTGTGGGAGCATGCGTACTACATCGACTACCGCAATGCCCGCCCGAAGTTCCTGGAAGCGTTCTGGAACCTGGTGAACTGGGATTTCGTCGCAAAGAATCTTGCCTGATCGCCCCGAGAGCAAGGTCCGACCCCGCCGCGAGCGGGGTTTTTTTCGCCTGCCGCAGCGGTGCAAGCATGCTGTCAGCATACGCACGTAGGGTTACGCATCTGTTGAAAAAGTTTCACGCCAGGGAGAGCCGCTTGCCTTATCCTTGCGCCAGCCGAATTCTTAACTTTGCACCTCAACCACCATGAAGACGTCCCACCATCGTCACACGATCCGCAAGATCCTGGTTGCGAACCGTTCGGAAATCGCGATCCGCGTCATGCGCGCAGCCGCGGAGCTCGGCATTCGTACCGTGGCCATCTACGCCAACGAGGACCGCTTCGCGCTGCACCGCTTCAAGGCCGATGAAAGCTATCTCGTCGGCGAAGGGAAAAAGCCGATCGCCGCCTACCTCGACATCGATGACATCATCCGGATCGCGAAGGAAGCGGATGTCGATGCGATCCATCCCGGCTATGGCTTTCTGTCGGAGAACCCGGATTTCGCAGAAGCCTGCGCGAAGAACGGCATCACCTTCATCGGCCCGAAACCGGACGTGATGCGCACCCTGGGCAACAAGGTTGCCGCGCGCAACGCCGCGATTGCGGCGGGCGTGCCGGTGGTCCCCGCCACCAGCGCACTGCCGTACGACATCGAGCAGGCGAAGAAGATGGCGGCCGAGATCGGCTATCCGCTGATGCTCAAGGCAAGCTGGGGCGGTGGCGGACGCGGCATGCGCGTGATCGAATCGGAGGCGGACCTGCCCGGCCAGCTCGAGGTCGCGCGGCGCGAGGCGCTCGCCGCCTTCGGCAATGACGAGATGTACCTCGAGAAACTGGTGCGCCGCGCACGCCATGTCGAGGTGCAATTGATGGGCGACACCCACGGCAACCTGGTGCACCTGTTCGAGCGCGACTGCTCGGTGCAGCGGCGCAACCAGAAGGTGGTCGAGCGCGCGCCCGCCCCCTACCTCGACGACGCCAGCCGCGCCGAATTGTGCGACGCGGCGCTGCGCCTTGGGCGCGCGGTCAGCTACACCCATGCCGGCACCGTCGAATTCCTGATGGATGCCGACACCAACCAGTTCTACTTCATCGAGGTCAATCCGCGCATCCAGGTCGAGCATACCGTGACCGAGCAGGTGACCGGGGTCGACATCGTGAAGGCGCAGATCCGCGTGTCCGAAGGCATGAAGATCGGCGAGAAGGATGAACACGGCGCCGGCATCCCGGCGCAGCAGGACATCCGCCTGAACGGCCATGCGCTGCAATGCCGGGTCACCACCGAAGATCCGGAAAACAACTTCACGCCGGACTACGGCCGCCTCGTCGCCTACCGCAGCGCCGCCGGCTTCGGCGTGCGCCTGGACGGCGGCACCGCCTATTCCGGCGCGGTGATCACGCCCTACTATGATTCGCTGCTGGTGAAGGTAACCGCCTGGGCGCCGGCCTCGGACGAGGCGATCGCGCGGATGGACCGCGCGCTGCGCGAATTCCGCATCCGCGGCGTGTCGACCAACCTGCCCTTCCTCGAGAACGTGATCAACCATCCGTTGTTCAAGTCGGGCGAATGCACTACGCGCTTCATCGATACCACGCCGGAACTGTTCCATTTCGCCAAGCGGCGCGACCGAGCGACGCGCCTGTTGCGCTTCATCGGCGACGTCGTCGTCAACGGCAATCCGGAAATGAAGGGGCGCAAGAACATCGACCATGTGATCCCCGCGCCGCTGCTGCCGAGGGTGCACCGATCGGCCCCCATCCTGCCCGGCTCCCGCGACAAGTTCAAGGAACTGGGCGCGGAAAAATTCGCGCAGTGGATGAAGGAGCAGCCACAGGTGCTGCTCACCGACACCACCATGCGCGACGCGCACCAGTCGCTGTTCGCCACCCGCATGCGCACCGCCGACATGCTGGCGATCGCGCCCTACTACGCGCGCATGCTGCCCAACCTGTTCTCGATGGAATGCTGGGGCGGCGCCACCTTCGACGTCGCGATGCGCTTCCTGAAGGAAGACCCGTGGGAACGCCTTGCACAATTGCGCGAACAGGTGCCGAACATCCTGTTCCAGATGCTGCTGCGCGCGTCCAATGCGGTGGGGTACACCAATTACGCCGACAACGTCGTGAAGCACTTCGTGCAGCAGGCGGCGGCCGGCGGCGTGGACCTGTTCCGGGTGTTCGATTCGCTGAACTGGGTCGAGAACATGCGGGTAGCGATCGACGCGGTGCGCGAAACCGGCGCGCTGTGCGAAGGCGCGATCTGCTATACCGGCGATCCGTTCGATCCGGCACGTCCGAAGTACAACCTGAAGTACTACGTGAACATGGCCAAGGAACTGGAAAGGGCCGGCGTCAACATCCTCGGCATCAAGGACATGGCCGGCGTATGCAAGCCGCATGCGGCGCGCGAGCTGGTGAAGGCGCTGAAAGAAGAAGTCGGCCTGCCCATCCATTTCCATACGCATGACACCTCCGGCATCGCTGCCGCGAGCGTGCTGGCGGCGGTGGAAGCCGGCTGCGACGCGGTCGATGGCGCGATGGATGCGATGAGCGGCCTGACCTCGCAGCCCAACCTCGGCTCGATCGCGGCAGCGCTGCAGCACACCGCGCGCGATCCGGGAATGGACAAGCAGGCGATGTTCGCGATCTCGCAGTACTGGGAAGGCGTGCGCCGCCAGTACGAACCGTTCGAAGCCGACATGCGTTCCGGCACCTCGGACGTGTACCGTCATGAGATGCCGGGCGGGCAGTACACCAACCTGCGCGAGCAGGCGCGCGCGATGGGCATCGAGCACCGCTGGACGGAAGTGGCGCAGGCCTATGCGGACGTGAACCAGCTGTTCGGCGACATCGTGAAGGTGACGCCGACTTCGAAGGTGGTCGGCGACATGGCGCTGTTCATGGTCGCCAACGACCTGTCGCCGGAAGACGTGCGCAACCCGGACAAGGAAGTCGCTTTCCCGGAATCGGTGATCTCGCTGTTCAAGGGCGAGCTCGGTTTCCCGCCGGACGGCTTCCCGCAGGAACTGGAAAAGAAGGTCTTGAAGGGCGGCAAGCCGATGGAGGGGCGCCCCGGCGCGAACCTGCCCCCGGTCGACCTGGCGCAGGCCAGGGCCGATGCGGAAAAGGCGGTGGGCCGCACGATCAGCGAACAGGAACTCGCGTCCTGGCTGATGTACCCGAAGGTGTTCCGCGACTATGCGGAGCATCGCCGCAACTATGGCGACGTGAGCGTGCTGCCGACGCCGGTGTTCTTCTACGGCCTCAAGGAAGGCCAGGAGATCTCGGTGGATATCGACCAGGGCAAGACGCTGGTGATGCGCCTGCAGGGCCGCACCGAACTGGAAGAGGAAGGCCAGAGCAAGCTGTTCTTCGAACTGAACGGCCAGGCGCGCATGGTGCGCATCGACCGGGCCGGCGCGGTGAAGCAGGTCACCCACCCGCGCGCGCAGGACGGCAACCCGAACCATGTCGGCGCGCCGATGCCGGGCATGATCGTCACGCTCGCGGTCAAGCCGGGACAGAAGGTGGCCAAGGGCGATCCGCTGGTGTCGATCGAGGCGATGAAGATGGAAACCATGATCCGCGCCGAACGCGATGCGGTGGTCAGGCATGCGCATGTGAAGCCGGGCGCGGTGGTGGCGGCCAAGGACCTGCTGATCGAACTGGCGGACTGAGGCGCATCTCCCGGCACGGAAAGGGCCTGCTGCATGCAGGCCCTTTTCATTTTCATTATCGGAGTATCAACTGCCACATCGTCCGCCGCGCCGAATTGGTGTGACTACGGCAGCCCGTTTAATTAAAATACCAGCTTTTTCGGGGCAGCCGCCGCGCCTATCGCTCGCGTTTCCCCTGGAACAAGACACCCACCATGCTCCCTTCCTTCCTCTCCAGACCGATGAAAACCCTGACCAGTCTCGCTTTCGCGCTCGCCACGCTCGCCCTCACCGGCGCCGCGCATGCGCAGCAGACGCTGCGCGTCTCCGCGATCCCGGATGAAGCGCCGACCGAATTGCAGCGCAAGTTCAAGCCGCTGGGCAGCTACCTGGAGCAGAAGACCGGCATGAAAGTCGAATTCGTTCCGGTCACCGACTACGCCGCGTCGGTCGAAGGCCTGATCAACAACAAGCTGGACATGGTGTGGTTCGGCGGTTTCACCTTCGTGCAGGCGAAGATCCGCAGCAACGGCAAGGTGGTGCCAATCGTGCAGCGTGAAGAAGATGAAAAATTCCGCTCGGTGTTCGTCACTACCGACAAGGCGATCAATAAGCTGGAAGACCTGAAGGGCAAGACCTTCGCCTTCGGCTCCGAATCGTCGACGTCGGGCCATCTGATGCCGCGCTTCTTCCTGCTCGCCGCCCAGGTGAATCCGGATACCGACATGAAGCGGGTCGCGTTCTCCGGCGCGCACGACGCGACGGTGGCGGCGGTTTCCGGAGGCAAGGTCGATGCCGGCGCACTCAATATTTCGGTCTGGGAGAAACTGCTCGCGCAGGGCAAGGTCGACAGCAAGTCGGTACGCGTGTTCTACACTACCCCGGGTTACTACGACTACAACTGGACGGTGCGCGCAGACATGGACCCGTCGCTGCGCAAGAAGCTGACCGACGCCTTCCTCGCATTGAATGCGAACGATGCGCAAGGCAAGGAAATCCTGGAACTGCAGCGCGCCACCCGCTTCATTCCCACCAGGACCGAAAATTATGAACAGATCGAGAAAGCGGCACGCAACGCCGGCCTGTTGAAATAAGAATGAGTTTTGCACTGCGCGGCGTCAGCGTACGTCACTCTTCCTCCGCTGCCGCCAGTCCTGCCGCGCTGTCCGACCTGACGCTGGCGATTTCCCAGGGCGAGCAGCTGGCGCTGATCGGCCCGTCGGGAGCCGGCAAGACCACGCTGCTGCATGCGCTCGCCTGCGCGAACCGGCCGCATGCCGGGGAGTTCCGCGCGTTCGGCATAGATCCGTGGGCAATGGGCAACGCCAGCCGCCGCGCGTTGCGCGCGCGCCTGTTCCTGGCGCCGCAGACCCCGCCGCTGCCGCCGCGCCAGCGCGTGGTGACCGCGGTGCTGGCGGGGCGCCTGCCGCAATGGACGCTGTGGCAGGCGTTTGCGTCGCTGCTGAAACCGGCCGATGCGCGGGCGGCGTGGGACGCGCTGTCCCGCTTCAATCTGCAGGACAAGCTGTACATGCGGGTGGACCGGCTGTCCGGCGGCGAGCGGCAGCGCTGCAGCATGGCGCGGCTGCTGGTGTCGCAGGCGCAAGCCTTCCTCGTCGATGAACCGCTGTCAGCGCTCGATCCGGCGCTCGCTGCGCACACGCTCTCGGTGTTGCAGCAGGAAGCGGCGGCACGCAATGCGACGCTGGTCTGCAGCCTGCACCAGGTGGAACTGGCGCGCGCCTGCTTCCCGCGCATCGTCGGCGTGCGCGCCGGCCGGATCGTGTTCGACGCGCCGCGCGAGGCGGTCACGGACGCGATGATCGATACCCTCTACCAGCACGCCGCGCGCGATGCCGTTGCACCGGCGAGCGAGCAGGCCGGAGATGAAGGCGCGATGCCGCTCATCACGCGCTGCTTCTGACATGTCGCCGCCTTCCGCGCACCACGCTCATCCCGATCCGGCCTGGCACGGCAGGGTGGCCGCCATCGTGCTGTTCCTCGCCGTGCTCTGGCCCTTGCTGGCGTGGAGCGAATTCAAGCCCTGGCTGCTGCTGGACGAGCAGAGCCTGCGGGCGACCGGACGTTTCCTGTCCGCGTTCGTGCCGCCGGCGCACTCCCCTGAATTCCTGCTGCTGGTGGCGCAGGCGACCTGGGAAACGATTGCGATGGCAACCGCGGGCATGGCGCTCGCGCTGCTGGGCGCGATTCCGCTGACGCTGCTGGTGACGGAACGGCTCTCGCTGTCGCGCCTGGGGACCGGGCGCAGCGGGATCTTCGGCCAGGCAATCCGGCAGACAGTGCGCTGGCTGCTGGTACTGCTGCGCAGCGTGCCGGAACTGGTATGGGCGCTGCTGCTGGTTCGCATCGTCGGCCTCGGCCCCACCGCCGGAGTGTTCGCGATCGCGCTTACCTATTGCGGCATGCTCGGCAAGGTCTATGCGGAAATTCTCGAGTCGTCCGACGCGCACGCCACCGAAGCCTTGCTGCGCAACGGCAGCGGACGGCTGGCGGCGCTGCTCTATGGTGCATTGCCGGAAGCCGCGTCGGAGCTGGTGTCCTACACCGTTTACCGCTGGGAATGCGCGATCCGCGGCTCGGTCGTGATGGGCTTCGTCGGCGCGGGCGGCCTCGGCCAGCGGATGGATGAATCGATGAAGATGCTGGCCGGCGGCGAAGTGTCGACCATGCTGCTGGTGTTCGTGCTGCTGGTCGCGTGCGCGGACGGCGTCAGCAAGTTCTGCCGCAGGAGACTCGCATGACAAGCGAAGTGCGCTCCTCCATGCCGCCCGCGCAGCGGGTGCGGCTGTCGACCATGGCGCTGCTGGCGGGAATGGCGGCACTGGTGATCGCCAGTTTCGCGACGTTGCCGTTGCAGTGGCAAGCGTTTTTCACGATGGATGCGCTGCGCACCACGCGCGAATTCCTGCTCGGCTTCGCGCCGCCGGAGCTGGGCATGCCGTTCCTGCACAAGGTGACGGTCGCCACTGCGGAAACGCTGTCGATGTCCGCGCTTGGCACCGTCATCGCCGCCCTCCTGGGCATGGTGCTGGCGCTGCCCGCGAGCGGCAGGTTCGGGCGCACCGCGCGCGGCGCGACGCGGCTGCTGCTCAACGCCTCGCGTTCGATCCCGGAACTGGTATGGGCGTCCATTTTGCTGATCGCAGCCGGGCTCGGCCCGTTTGCCGGCACGCTGGCCCTGGCCGCGCATACCACCGGCGTGCTCGGGCGCCTGTTCGCCGATGCGCTGGAAAACTGCTCGCCGCTGCCCGAAAGCACGCTGCGCATCAATGGCGCGCGCCCGCTGCCGGCCTTCTTTTACGCGACCTTGCCGCAGGCGCTGCCGCAGATGGTGTCGTACACCCTGTATCGATGGGAAAACAATATCCGCGCTGCCGCGATCCTGGGCGTGGTCGGGGCCGGCGGGCTGGGGCAGATGCTGAAGTACCACCTGTCGCTGTTCCAGATGCAGGCGGCGGCCACCGTGATCGTTGCCATGCTGGTGCTGGTCGCGCTGGTGGATGCGGCGAGCTTTGCGCTGCGGCGCTGGATGATGCGCTGAAAATGAAAAGGGCAACGCGCGCGAATGCGGCGTTGCCCTGGATACGGTGTGTCCGGCGCGCGCAATTGCGGCCGCGACGCAGGATCAGCCGTTGACGGCGTCCTTGAATGCCTTGCCTGCGGTGAACTTGACCGTCTTGGCAGCAGCGATCTTGATTTCTTCGCCGGTACGCGGGTTGCGGCCGGTGCGTTCCGCGCGCTTGCCGCTGGCAAAGCTGCCGAAGCCGACGAGCTGCACGGTCTTGCCTTCTGCAACGGACTTCACAATGTTGTTGATGACGGAGTCGAGGGCACGCTGAGCGGCAACCTTGGACAGGTCGCAATCCGCTGCAATTGCATCAACCAGTTCAGTCTTGTTCATTAATGTTCCTCCTGAGAAAAGGAGCAGATTCTAGCATCTGCCCCGGGCATCGTCTGTAGATATTTTTCCACAGCCGGCAGAATCCGGCAGGGTTGCAGGATTGTCATTGAATCTGTCGGCGGCGTGTGCTTCAGTAGCGATACGCCCGGTCGTTTTCCACCCGTACCCTGGCACCAACCTGCAGATCCGACACGTTGTCTTGCGTCAAGGTACGGTAGCCGCCGTTATCCATGCGCACGCCGACCTGGTAAGCATTGTGCGCCCGGTTGCGCTCGATTTCATGGCCGACCATCGCGCCGCCGATCACGCCGGCGACGGTGGCCGCCTTCTTTCCCCGGCCGCCCCCGACCTGGTTGCCGAGCATGCCGCCGACCACGCCGCCGATGACCGCGCCGGCGCCGATACCGCCATTGCCGGCACCGCCTTGCTGCAGCATCTGGATGGAGTCGACGGTGCCGTAACTGCCGTACGCGGGGGTGGAGGCCGGATAGGTCTGCACCGGGACCGGGTAGGAACCGGAAGCCGGATAGGGACTGTAGCCCGGACTTGCGCATCCGCTCAGGATGGCGGCGCCCAGCAGGACGCCGGACGCCAGGGATGGGGTTTGTTTCATGCTTACCTCGCAATAGGAGGAATCATTAAACGCGAAAGCCCGGCCCCCTTCCAGTGTCGATTGGTAAGGAGTGAAACAAGTTGTATCGATACAAGATGTCGCGTACAGGCGCAATTGTCCTTCATCATGAAACACGGCGCTTCGTCACGCGATAATCGGCAGGACGAATGGTTTCCGGATCCGGCGATGGACAAGGGACACGCACCTCCAACGACATTCCTGCAGCGCCTGCGCGGCCTGGTGCTGGGCGCGGTGGATGAATGGTTCAGCGACCGGGCTTCCAGCATGGGGGCAGCGCTCGCGTTCTACACCTTGTTTTCGCTCGCGCCGGTGCTCATCATCGTGCTGGCCATCGCCGGCGCGATTTTCGGCGACGATGCGGCGCGCGGCGCCATCTTCCAGGAACTCAACGGACTGGTCGGCCCTTCCGGGGCGGAGGCGATCCAGTTGCTGCTGGCCAATGCGCGCAATCAGAAGGCCGGCCTGATCGCGACGCTCGCCGCGCTCGGTTTGCTGGCCGTCGGTGCGACCACCGTGTTCGGCGAACTGAAGGACAGCCTCGACGACATCTGGGACGTGCCGCGGTCGCACCAATCGGGCATCCTGGCGTTCATCCGCACCCGCCTGCTGTCGTTTTCGATGATCCTCGTGCTGGCCTTCCTGCTGCTGGTCTCACTCACGATCAATGCGGCGCTTGGGGTGGTGGAAAAATATCTCGGCGGCTTCTGGTCCGACGCCACCTATATCCTGCTGCCGGTATCGTCCGCGATCTCGTTTTTCGTCATCGCCGCGCTGTTTGCCGCAATCTACAAGCTGCTGCCGCAGGTGCGGCTGCCCTGGCGCGACGTCTGGGTCGGCGCCTTCGTGACGGCCGGACTGTTCATCATCGGCAAGAAAGTCATCGGCGTCTATCTCGGCAACAGCAACTTCATCACCAGCTTCGGCGCCGCCAGTTCCATCATCGCGCTGCTGCTCTGGGTGTATTACTCGGCGCAGATCTTTTTCCTCGGCGCCGAGATCACGCGGCAATATTCGCTCTGGTTCGGCAGCCGGCGGCATCTTGCGCCGGACGCCGCCGGGCAGTCGCACAACTCGAGTTGAGCGCGCAATGCATGCGCAGGGCGTGACACCGCTAACCTGCGTTCGCCGTGCCCCTATCCTCCAGTTGCGCGTGGTAATGCACGATGCGCCAGATCGCGTATTCCGCGCCCGCCTTGCGTACCGCATTGCGGTCGCCATCGAAGTGGCGGGTTTCGGAAAACACTGCCGTCGTGCCGTTGTGCTCGAAGGCCCAGGCGAAGCAGATCGTCCCGGGAGGAATGCCATCCTGCGCGGACGGGCCGGCGATACCGGTGTTGGCGACTGCCGCGGTGGCACTGCTGTTGCGCAGTGCCCCCTCCGCCATTTCGCGTGCCACCGGCTCGCTGGTCAGGTTGTATTTGTCGATCGTGGCCGGATTGACACCAAGGATGCGGCACTTCGCCTGCGGCGCATACGTGACGTAGGCGCATTCCAGCCAGCCGCCGCAGCCCGGTACGTCGCCGAGGATGGCGGCAACCAGCCCGGCGGTGCAGGATTCGGCGGTGACCAGCGTCAGCTTGTTACGTTCAAAATAATCGGCGATGCGTTCCAGATTTTCCATAGGCTTGTTCGTCAGGGCGATATCACGTAGTCCGGTTCGTCGGAAGCGGCGCGGCGCACGGGGCGATCGGTCTCGCTGTACTGCCGCGCCGTCGCCATCAACCATTGGCGGAACACTTTCAGCGGCAGCGATTCCGCCTTGTATTCCGGATAGACCAGGAAATAGCTCTTTTCGTTGCGCAGCCCGATGTCGCAGGGAATGACCAGCTGGCCGCTGGCGAGTTCGCCGAGCACCAGGATGCGCGGCATCAGCGCGACACCCAGGCCGGCGCGCGCCGCCTCGACCAGCATCGAAAAAAGCTCGTAACGTTGCCCCTTCATGCTTGGCACGTCATGCACGCCGGCCTGCACGAACCAGTTCCGCCACGCTTCCGCGCGCGCCGACTGGTGCAGCAGCGGCAGCGCCGCCAGCTCCGCCGCACGCAACGAGGCGCGCCCCTGCATCAGGCGCGGGCTGCACACTGGCATCATTTCCTCGCCGAACAGGTGGTGCGCGACCGCCCCCGGCCATGCCGGACTGCCAAAGTGGATGGCCGCATCGAAGATGGTGTCGTTGAACATGAAGGGTTCGGCGCGCGTGGTCAGGTTCAGCGTGATCTCCGGGTGCTGCGCATAAAATTGCGGCAGGCGCGGAATCAGCCAGCGCGTGGCAAAGGTCGGGATGACCGCCAGTTCGAGAATGCCGCCGGCGCCGCGGCGCGCCATCGCGGCCAGCGTGTCGCGCTCGATGCGCTCCAGATGCTCGCGTACCTGCTTCGCATAAATGCGGCCGATGTCGGTCAGGCTCAGCCGCTTCTTCACCCGGTTGAACAGCGGGACGCCAAGATACTCTTCAAGACAGGCAACCTGCCTGCTGACCGCGCTCTGCGTCAGGCACAGCTCGTCTGCGCTGCGCGTAAAACTTTCATGGCGGGCGGCGCACTCAAACGCAATCAGGGCTTCGATACTCGGAATTCTTCTTCGCACAGGACATTCCTCAGGCGCACGACATCGCCACTTTTCATGTGCAGAGCCGGCGCGGCCGCAACAATCGCCTCAACCGCATTGCATCGCACCCGCCGACTATAGCGTGCCGCCCCTTCGCCCGGCTGCGCATTCGCGGCGCGGTTGCGGTGCATCAATCGCTCCCCCGCCGTTCACGACGGGAGATGACATCGGCACCGAAACCTTGCCGACGAAGTTCGAGCCGAACAGACGCCAGTTCATCCAGCAGGCGCCCCAATGGGAATGCGTTCCCCACGAGCTGGTGTCGCGCGTCCTAGTCACACCCGGCGTGGAACCGGAACAGGAATGACGGCCGCCGTGGGAGCGCACCGCCGGAGGTGACGTGTCGAGTGCCCGCTATTTCGTCTCGAACGTGGTCACGCCGTCCCAGTCCGGGCCCGGAGGATGGTCACGGTAGTATGCAATCCGCTCGAGATACAGCGTATAAAGCAGGTCGTCCGGCTGGGCCGCATGCAGGGCCTGAAGTAGCTGCCCGGCACGCTCCCATTGCTGTTCGCGTACCAGGCGCAGCGCGTCATGCCATTGGTCGAGCGTGGCCCGCTGCGCGGCATCGATGCCGGCGTCCAGGCCGAGCGGCTCGAAAATCGGCACCGGCTCGTTCTTTCCCTTGACCCGCACCCGGTCCAGTTCGCGGTATGCGAATTGCGGTGCCGCCCGCGTGGTCGCATCGCCGACCGCGATGCCGACGCCGTAGACCTTGGTGATGCCTTCCAGGCGCGAACCGAGGTTCACCGCATCTCCCATCACCGTGTACGCGCGCCGGATCTTCGATCCCATGTCGCCGACCCGCATCTCGCCGGTATTGAGGCCGATGCCGATCTTCAGCGGCGGCCAGCCGCGCGCGATGAAATTCTCGTTGAGCGCGCGCGCGGTTTCCTGCATCTTCAGCGCGGTCGCGACCGCCCGCGCCGCATGATCGGGCAGTTCGACCGGCGCGCCCCAGAATGCCATCACCGCGTCGCCGATGTACTTGTCCAGCGTGCCGCGGTTGCCGCGGATATCTTCCGACATCGCGGTCAGGTAGATGTTGATGTATTCGCGCAAGGCGTTCGGATCGAGCCCTTCGGAAATCGTGGTGAAGCCGCGGACGTCGCAGAACAGCACCGTGAGGTCGCGGCTCTCGCCTTCCATGCTGTAGTTTTCCGGGTTGGCGGCCATCTCTGCCACCAGCTCGGGGGCGACGTATTCGCCGAACAGGCTCACCATCGCCCTGCCCTTGCGGTATTCGAACAGGTAGCCCCAAGCCACGTTGAACACGAACAAGGCGATCACCAGCAGCAGCGACGCAGCAACCGGCACCACCCAGTTCAGTTCCTGGTACATCCAGTAGTTCGTCCCGATCACGCCGGCGGCCGCGCCCAGCGACACCAGGATCGAAAGCAGCGGCGTCAGCACCGGCAGCAGCAGGCCGAGCAGGATGCCGACCACGACCGCCTGCACCAGCTGCAGCCCGACGCTGAAGTCCGGCTCCTGCTTGAAGTCGCCGTCCAGAATGGAAGTGATGATGTTGGCGTGCATCTCCACGCCGGGGTAATCGATGTTCACCGGTGCCGGCCGCAAGTCCTTCAGTCCCGCGGACGTCGTGCCGATCAGCACGATGGTATCCGCGAGCAGGTCGACCGGAGCACGGTCCTTCAGCACGTCCACCGCCGACACGTAGCGGTACTGGCCGCCGCGCGGCCCGCCCGGTCCGCGGTAATTGATCCGCACGGTCAGGTTGCGGTCGAGCGGGATGTAGGTGGCCTGCGGCTTGCTGTTCAGGCGCAGCGCCTTCAGCGCGCCGTACTCGAGGTGGGCGTCGCCGGAGAGCCGGGTTTCCTTCTCGCTGAACAGGATAGGCTTGATCCTGCTTGCGCCCAGGCCGACCCGCGCGGTGGCAAGCGCCAGCGATTCGTAGTAGTTGTCGCCGACCTGTGCCAGCAGGATCAGGCGCCGGATGTTGCCATCCGGGTCCGGCGTCGGATTCATGAAGCCGCCGGCCTTGGCGGCGCCCTGCAGCTCTTCCAGGTTGCCGGTAAAGGACTGGTAGGCCAGCGAGTCGATCTGCGCGCCGCCGAGATCGGCGACGGTGAACGCGGGCGCCGGCAGCAAGCCCTTGGTAATCGCGGTCGGCTCGTTGGACAGGAAATAGCCGAGCACCGTCGGCCGGCCGTCGAGCGCCGCGGCCATGCGCGCATCGTAGTCGAACACCGGCCTGAGCTCGCGCACCCGCCGCCCGAAACCGGACACATCCTTGAATTCCTTGCGTGCCAGCGCCTCCAGCGTGCCGTAGCCGGAACTGGTGTCCTTCTCCGAAAAGATCACGTCGAAGCTTATTGCGCGCGCGTGGTATCGGCCGTCGAGTTTTTCGATCAACTGCGCGACGACATCCCGGCTCCATGGCCAGCGTCCCACCTCGGCCAGGCTTTTTTCGTCGATGTCGACGATGACGATGCGCGGATCGAGATCGCCGCGCTGCACGCGCATGCGCGCGTCGTACAGGAAGACGTCCATCCGGTCAACCAGGGTGGCCGGCAGGTACTGCAGGATCTGCAGCACCGCCGCAAGCGTGAGCAGCAGCGCGATGGCCCAGCGGAAACCGAAACGGGAAAGGAGGCGGCGCACGATCACTCCCGGCGCAAGGGACGGCGCGGGTCAGGGCACATAGCCGGGTATCCTGCTCTCGTCGACCTCGTCGATCTGCGACGGATCCATGAAGCGCTCCGCATATTGCAGGTAAACCTTCTTGCGCACGAAGATGTCGAACAGGTCGGGATCGATGTGACTGCGCTCGCAAAAGCCGCCGAGGATTTCGAGCGACTCGCTCAGCGTCTTGCCCTTCTTGTAAGGGCGGTCCTTCGCAGTAAGCGCTTCGAAGATGTCGGCGATTGCCATCATGCGCGCCTGCACCGACATCTGGTCGCCGCGCAGGCCCCGCGGATAACCCTTGCCGTCCATCCGCTCATGATGGCCGCCGGCGTACTCCGGCACCGCCTGCAGGTGCTTAGGCCATGGCAGCGACTCCAGCATGCGGATGGTGACCGCGATGTGGTTGTTGATGATCTCGCGCTCCTGCGCATTCAGCGTGCCGGCGCGGATCGTCAGGTTCGCGATTTCATCCTCGCTCAGCAGGTCGCGCTCGAAGCCGTCCGGTCCGGTCCAGCGGTAACGGGCGATCTCGGTCACGCGCGCCTGCGCTTCGGGGGACATCGCTTCGGAGCCGATGTTGGCAAAGCGCAGGAATTCACGGTCGTCATCCAGCCGCGCGAGTTCCGCCGACAAGCCGCGGTTGATTTCCTCATGCCGCTTCGTATCGTTGCCGGCGGCCAGCTTGGCCTTCAGCGCGCGGATTTCGGCGTCGCGCTTGAGCACTTCGAAGCGGGCATCGACCAGATGGATGCGGTCGAACAGCGCCTCCAGCTTGGTCGCCTTCTCGACCACGTGCACCGGTGTGGTGATCTTGCCGCAGTCGTGCAGCAGGCCGGCGATCCAGAGCTGCTTGCGGTCGCCGGGGGTCATCCGGAAGCTGGCCAGCGGCCCGCTGTCGGCGTCGTGCACCGCGTCGGCCAGCATCATCGTCAGTTCCGGTACATGTTCGCAGTGGCGGCCGGTATGCGGCGATTTTTCGTCGATGCCGATGTTGATCAGCTTGACGAAGGATTCGAACAGGTTTTCCAGCAGCAGGATCAGCTGCTGGTTGGTGATCGCGATCGCGGCCTGGGACGCCAGCGCTTCGATGAAACGCTGGTCGGTGTCGGAAAAGGCGCGGGTGTGGCCGGTGGCCGGGTCCTTGGCATTGATCAGCTGCAGCACGCCGATCACCTCGCCCTCATGGTCCGTCATCGGCACCGTGAGGAAGGACTGCGAATGGTAGTTGTACCGTTCGTCGAACCGGCGCATGCCGGAGAAGTTGAACAGGTCCACCTTGTACACGTCCTGGATGTTGACGGAGGTGCCGGTGTTGGCCGCATATGCGGCCACCGCGGACAGGTTCTTGCTGCCGTCGGCGTTGACGAGCGGGATGTCGGGAATGTCGATCGTGTGTCCGCTGGCGCCGCCCTGGTACATGCCGAGGGTGTCGTTGATCGAAATGTTGAAGCAAAGGCGCTGCTTGTCGTCGCTGGCGCGATACAGCGTGCCGCCATCGGCATGGGTGATGCCCTTGGCCGCCTTCAGGATCTTTTCGAGCAGCAGCGGGATGTCATGGTTGGTGCTGAGCTCGACACTCAGTTCGGTCAGCCGTTCCAGCCGTTGCGCAATGTCGGTGTAACTGGGATCACTCATACTTTTTCCGGCACAGCCGGCCTCCGCTGCGGGCGCGCGCCTGGAGTGCGCGCCGTTCCCGCCCGCCCTGGTCAAACTTCGGTCATCAGAAATTGAATATGTCGCCGCACTTGAGCGCGCGGAACGCGCGTCCGCCGCCTTCTTCGCCCAGCTCGCGCATGATCCGGTCTTCCTGGCCGGGCTTCAGGTGATAGATCAGGAATTCGATCGAATGCGCGACGGCATGGATATCGTTGATCAGCGCGCGCGGGCAGAAATGCATGGATTTCGCGGCAAGCTCCATGTCCGCGTTGGGGAAGGAGCAATCGACGATGACCTTGGTCAGTTTCCGCTCCTCGCGCAGCGCGCTCCATAGTTCCGGCGTCGAGGACATGTCGCCCGAGAACAGGAAGCCTGCGCGTGCGTTGTCGACCATGTAGGCGACCGAGCCCGCGGTATGGTTGACCGCATGCGGTTTCACCGAGCGCGCGCCGAGCGTGACGGCTGCGCCGGGCGCGATCGCGTGCCAGACCAGGGAAGGATGTTCGGAATTGGGGATTGCGGCGAAATCGGGCCAAAGGACCCAGTTGAACAGGTGCTTTTTCAGGGACGCGATCACGGTTTCCGTCGCATGCACCGTCACAGGTCCGGATTTCTTGCCCTGCACCGCGTCCACCAGCAGCGCCAGCCCGGTCACGTGGTCGAGATGGCAATGCGTGATGAACACATGCTCGATGCGTATGAGCTGTTCGATATCGAGGCTGGCAAGGCCGGTGCCCGCATCCAGCAGGATATCGTCATCTACCAGCAGGCTGGTGGTGAGCCGTTCACGGCCTCCGATGCCCCCTGCACATCCAAGTACCTGCAATTTCATGTTGCGACGCCGGGCGGACCCAGGCAAATTGTTGTGTGCTGCGCATCATGCGAGCCCGGCAGCATGGCCGGGGTCGCGCATACCGCGGAATGCGACCTCATGACGCCCCTCCCTTTGCTTTTTTGAATGATTGTAGACGGAATCCGCAAGCTTGCGGCTTTTTCGTCGAGGCAAAGAGGATGGACATGCTTAAGCTTGCTTCCGTGATACATTTTCGCAACGCGATCCATTATCATTGGGAAGCTCGCCGAAAGGCGGAATCATACACGAGACCACAACACCATGATCCCATGCGCACCGGTCCCGGCGCCGTCCGCCGGGAATGACGCGTTCGCAGCCCGCCGCTCCTCCCGGCCGACGAACCGGCTCCCTGTCACTCGCGGCGTTGATATTTATGAAACAAGCATGAGGGACCACATCCAATGAGCGCGGTACTCGGCACTCCCAAGTCCCTGGACGACACCAATATCCGCCTGGCATTCTTCAAGAAACTGCAGGCCGTCACCAACAAGATCCACGCCACCAGCAACCTTGACGAGATCATGCTCGACCTGTCGCAGGACATCTGCGACCTGTTCGGGGCCGACCGGCTGACGCTGTATGTCCTCTCCGACGACAAGACCTGCATCGTCTCGAAGATCAAGACCGGCCTGAATTCCTTCAAGGATTTCAAGCTGCCGATCTCCTCGCAAAGCATCGCCGGCTATGCCGCGCTGGCGCGCCGCGTGATCAATATCCGCGACGTGTACGACGCAATGGAACTGAAGTCGCATTCGCCCGAGCTGAACTTCCAGCGCGGCGTCGACCAGGCCACCGGCTACCGCACCAAGCAGATGCTGGTGGCGCCGCTGATCGACGAAACCAGGAACGAACTGCTGGGCGCGGTGCAGCTGATCAACAACCGCAGCGGCGAGGCGTTTTCCGTCGTCGCCGAGGAGGGCATCAAGGAACTGTGCAAGACGCTGGCGATCGCGTACACCCAGCGCCTGAAGCCGGCGCCGCTGATCCGCTCCAAATACAGCGTCCTGGTCGAGGAAGCGGTGCTGTCGGCGGCGGAACTGGAACTGGCCACGCGCTCCGCACGCCGCAAGAGCGACGACATCGAGGAAATCCTGGTCAGCGAGTTCCAGGTCAAGCCGGCCTCGATCGGCCAGGCATTGTCCAAGCATTTCGGCGTGCCGTACGAACCGTTCAGGGCGGACCGCGTGAAGCCGGCCGACCTGCTGAAGAACCTCAAGCGCGAATTCGTCGAGCAGAGCCAGTGGATGCCGATCGAGGAAGGCCCGGAAGGCATCGTCGTGCTCGCGATCGATCCCGAGCATGTGCGCAGCGCGCGCGTGATCAACAACGTGTTCCCGAAGGCGAAGCTGGCCTATCGCGTCACGACGCAGCGCGACTTCAAGCAGACCGTCGACCAGTTCTTCGGCGCCGAAGCCGACCTGACCTCCGTGGGCGACCTGCTGTCGGGCATGGAAGAGGCGGGCGACGAGGAAGGCTCCGAGCTGTCGGAAGCCGATCTGTCGGCGGCAGCCGAGAACGAGCTGGTCAAGCTGGTCAACAAGATCATCATCGACGCCTACCGCCAGAACGCGTCCGATATCCACATCGAGCCGCGGCCGGGCAAGGAAAAGACCATGATCCGGTTCCGCAAGGACGGATCGCTGGAACCCTATATCGAGATCCCGGCCAGCTACCGCAACGCGCTGACTGCGCGCATCAAGATCATGTGCGATCTTGACATCTCCGAGCGCCGCAAGCCGCAGGATGGCAAGATCAAGTTCAAGAAGTACGCGCCGCTGGACATTGAACTGCGGGTGGCGACGATCCCGTCGGCCGGCGGCGTCGAGGACGTGGTGATGCGTATCCTCGCCGCCGGCGAACCGATCCCGCTCGACAAGCTGGGCGTGCTGCCGCACAACCTGGAACGCCTGAAGAGCACGGTGAGCAAGCCCTACGGCCTGTTCTTCGTGTGCGGTCCGACCGGCTCGGGCAAGACCACGACGCTGCACTCGGTGCTGCACCACCTGAACACACCGGACACCAAGATCTGGACTGCGGAAGACCCGGTCGAAATCACGCAGAAGGGTTTGCGCCAGGTGCAGGTGAACCGCAAGAGCGGCCTCGATTTCGCAACCGCGATGCGCGCCTTCCTGCGCGCCGACCCGGACGTGATCATGGTCGGCGAAATGCGCGACAAGGAAACCGTGTCGATGGGCATCGAAGCCTCGCTCACCGGCCACCTGGTGTTCGCCACGCTGCATACCAACAGCGCGCCGGAATCCATCATCCGCCTGCTCGACATGGGCATGGACCCGTTCAACTTCGCCGATGCGCTGCTCGGGGTGCTGGCACAGCGCCTCGCAAAGCGGCTGTGCTCGAACTGCAAGATGGCCTACGAGCCGTCGCCGGAGGAACTGCGCCTGCTGCTGGCCGAGTACTGCGAGGAACTGAAGAATACGGAATCCTTCAAGGACCAGAATGCCGGCATGCAGGGCGTACTGAACGGCTGGAGGAAGAACTACGCGGACGCCGGCGGCAAGTTCAAGCTGTACAAGGCGGTCGGCTGCGACCAGTGCAACGGCGGCTACAAGGGCCGCGTCGGCCTGCACGAGCTGATGATCGGCACCGACCGCTTGAAGCGCCTGATCCAGGAGCACAGCCGGGTGGCGGTGATGCTTGCGGCGGCGCTGGAGGACGGGATGCTGACGCTGAAAATGGATGGCATCGAAAAGGTGCTGTCGGGCATTACCGATATCAAGCAGGTGCGGGCGGTTTGTATCAAGTAGACGGAGTGTGCCGCATGCACGGAGAACCGTAGCGTGGGTGGGGCCGCCGAGGTAGAGCGCAGCGAAACCCGCCATGCACCCACGTGTACGGCTTTCGGTGGGTTTTGCTACGCTCTACCCCGGCGCCCCCACCCTAAGCACTTGCTTGCGCGCCGGTCAGGTAATGACCGGAACGTTACGCCGCTCCGGCCCGAGGTATTCCACCAACTGCCCGCTGGCGCCGCGCAGCCGCTGGCTCATCAGCTTTGAGAGCCGAGTCAGGATCTGCACGGCCAGCGCGGGCCGGTCATGGATGATGCGGTTGTAGCTGTCCCTGGTCAGCAGCAGCAACACGCTTTGCTCGGAAGCGATGCAGGTGGCCGAGCGCGGCTCGCCGTCGACGATCGACATTTCCCCCACGGTCTTGCCGCGGGTGATCTGCACGATGCGGTGCGGCTTGCCGTCCTGGTCGTACTTGAAGATCTCAACCTCGCCCTTGACCAGCAGGCACATGTAGCTGCCGGGCTCGCCTTCCTTGAAGATGATGGCGCCGGCGTCGACCTGGTAGCACTGCATGTAGTTCGCCAGCCCTTCGACATCCTTCCAGTCGAGATCCATGAACAGCCGGGAATCGGCAATCATTTCACAGATCTCGTCCTTGAATGCGGCGCCCGCCCCCACCAGTTTGAAACTGTCTGCCACGCGGCTGGGTGTCATGTTGCTCTCCCCTTCGTTGGGCGCGGTTCTACCTGACCTCGCAGTCGACCGCTTCGGAATTCTGCGCCGTGCCGCCGCTGCCGTGCGGTCCGGTGGATGCCTGGAACTGCGGCGGCGGCGTGAACTGGATACCCGGGTCGGCCGGCAGCGTCACCGGCGGCAGGCTGAAGCTTTGCGCATGGCCGAACTGTCCGGCGCCGATGTCCTGCGAGCCGCCGCCGTTGCTCAGGTTGACCATGCCGTCGATCACGTGCACCCGCAGGCCGGTCAGCGTGCCGTCGTCGGCCTGCGCGACGCGCAGCGGCAGCACCTGCAGCGGCACCGGCTGCGGCATGTCGCTGCGTGCATCGGCGTAGCTGCCGGCGTTCACCGGCGTCATTGCCGCCAGTGACGCCATGCCGTAGGATGCGACCGCCTTGTCATCCGGCGCCACATACTCCGCGATGAAGGTCGTGCCGCGAATGCCGATGGTTGCCGTCGGCGTGTTCATTCCGAACTTTTCCTTGTTGCGCTTGCCCAGCGTGCCGGTGACGGCGCGCAGGCCGCCCTTGACCAGGTTGAACGCCGCGCTGTCCTTTTCCGGCTTGTCTTCCTCAAAGCTGAAGTCGTCGATCTTCAACTGCGTGCCCGGCTTCAGCGTGATTTCGCTGTTGTCGATGAACTTGATGCGGGCATAGGTGCTCTTTTCGCTGATCAGCGTGTCGCCCTGCTCCACCGCCGACTTCAGCGACAGCACCTTGGCGCTGCCGTCGGCCTTCTTCGCCAGCAGCGGCCCGCTCAGGTTCACCACCGTGCCCACGGCCTGCGCTGCCCATGCCCCCGCCGACAGCAGCAGCGAGGCCATGAACAGCAGCGTCTTAGTTGCAATACATCTTCTTGGCTGTTTCATTTTTCTTCGCTCCGCTGTCGTCCGTGCCGGACGTGGTTTTCTTTTCATCCTTCTTTTCGTCGCCCTTGTCGGACGAGTTTTCCGGCGGCAGCCCGCTGCCGCCAGCGCCGCCGGATGAAGTGCCGCTGCCGGATTCCGGCTTCATCGCCGAGGCCTGGTTCGCGGACTTCACCACGGTGTTGACGGTGGTCGTGACGGTGTCGGAGACGGTTTCGATCACCGTGTCCTTGGTGCCGCTGTCGCTGCCGGGATTGTTTCCGGTGCCTGTCCCGGTGCTCGGCAGCACCGTTTCGCAGCCTGCGGTCTTCGGGTTCAGCGTGCACTGGGTGGCGAGGGGCAGCACCGCGCTGCAGCCTTCCAGGTTCGGGTTGGACGAACACTGGTTCAGCGTCGGCAGCACCGCCGTACAGCCGGCCGTGCCCGGCGCGCTGGTGCAGGTGTCCATCGTCGGCAGGACGACAGTGCAGCCGGCCTGGGCCGGATTGGCGACGCAGCTGTCGAACTTCGGCAGCACCACGCTGCAACCGGTCTGCGCCGGGTTGACGACGCAGGCGTCGATCTTCGGCAGTACCGCGCTGCAGCCGGCTTGCGCCGGGTTGCTCACGCAGCTGTCGAGCTTGGGCAGCACGACGCTGCAGCCAATTTGTGCCGGATTGGTCACGCAGGCGTCAAGCTTGGGCAGTACTGCGCTGCAGCCGGTTTGCGCCGGGTTGGTCATGCAGCTGTCGAGCTTGGGCAGCACAGCGGTGCAGCCTGCCTGCGCCGGGTTGCTGACGCAGGTGTCGAGCTTGGGAAGGACTACGCTGCAGCCGGTCTGCGTCGGGTTGCTTACGCAGCTGTCGAGCATGGGCAGCACCACGCTGCAGCCGGTCTGCGTCGGGTTGCTTACGCAGGATTCCAGCTTGGGTAAAACGCTGCTGCAGCCGGACTGAGCCGGGTTGCTCACGCAGGTTTCCAGCTTGGGCAATACCACGCTGCAGCCGGATTGAGCCGGGTTGGCGACGCAGCTGTCAAGCGTTGGCAGTACCGAAGAACAGCCGGTTTGCGCCGGATTGCTGACACACGCATCGACCGACGGCAGTACCGCGCTGCAGCCTGCCTGTGCCGGGTTGGCCACGCAGCTGTTGAGGGACGGGAGCACCGACGAGCAGCCGCTCGTCGACGGGTTGGCGACGCATTGGTCGAGCGTTGGTGTGACGGTGCCGCCGCCGCCGCCTCCCCCGCTGCTGGTAGGTGCCGACCACCGGATACTGTTCGAGCCCGCGGTGGATCCGGTTCCCGGTTTTGCGCCGTGGGCGTCGAGATCGATGTTTCCGGTCACGTTGTAGGTCAACGTGACCTGTCTGCTGGAATCGCCTTTTTCGATGTTATTCAGGCTGCTGTCCCCATCGACGACGTTTCCTCCCGCTTTGAGGTCGACTGCGAGGCCGGCCCTTACCAGCGGTATATTGATGGAACCGGTTGCATCCAGCTTGACTGTCGAACTGCACGAAGTCACAGAGTGACAGGCGTCTATGCCGGGCTTATCAATAAAAATGTCGTGAGACCCGCCGGTAGTCTTGATCGTGACATCTCCGCCTTTGGAGTTGATCGCGTCATAGCTGATGAAATCGCCGTCAGCCTGAATGTTGATGGCGCCCCCGGCAGAGTAAATGTCGTAGTAGCTGCTGAAACCGCCTGCAACTGCGATGTCGATCACCCCTCCCGTGGCCTCAATAATATGGGCCCCGAGAGACTTGGCATTCTTGAACTTGATCGTATTCCCGTATGCCGAAATATAGTCGACCGAATTGTCCGCCACATTCAGCTCGAATACGCCGCCTGAAGTGGAACCGCCCTTGAGGCGCAGCGCGCCGCAGCCGCTGCAGGGAGTCGCATCGTGTATCGAAGGCAAGGTAATGACATCGCTTGCCGTGCTTTGCTTCACCGTCCCCTTGCTGAGGAATTCGAGGTTCTTGAACGTTGTCGCACTGCCGGAGATAGAAGCCGAGATGGTAATGTCGGTGTTGGCCGCCCCAGCCCCGCCCGAACCGTAGGTGCCGAACGAGAGGGTGTTGCCGATGAATTTGCTGGAGAGGTAAGCGCTGTTAATCCAGAGATCGCTACCGTTGCTCGGGTCCGTCGCGCCGGGAGCGATCAGCATCTTCCTGGCAGTGTCGTACGGCCCGATATTGATACTACCGTAGCTGGTGTTCGCCGTCGTCACGGCTCCCGCCGAAAACGAGTTCGCGATGTAAGCGACCGATTCGGCGTTCACCGCGGCATTCACATTGATGGTGCCGCCTTGCGTATAAACCGTGGCATCCGGCAGACTCATTGCAGCGTTGACATTGATCTCGGCATTTGAGTCGACCCGGAAGCTGAATGCATCGGAAACGATGTCGCCTGCCGCGGGAGTATCCGAACTCGTTTTCAGCTTCGCCGGGTCAATCAATAGCGAGGTGGCCGGGCCGGCTCCCGCGCCGATCTTAATCGATTTCCCGCTCGTTTTCGGCGAGAAAAAGACGCCCCCGAAGGATGTCGGCGTAGGCATTCCCGTCGATTCGACGATGCCCGTCGCGAATGCCGGCAAGCTATCGGTGTAGAACTGGATTCCGTGGGCGGACACGTCGTTCTGGATGGTAATCGCGGGACTGTCGAGAATCAGCGTGGCGACGGGCGCACTGATCTTGTCGCCGACCGTCAAGCTCGTACCATCGGTGATCTGAACGTCTCCCGTCGACCCATGATAGACAGCATAGGTTTCCGCGGCCTCGTCCAGGTCTGCCAGGATCAGTCCGGATCCGGTGTTCTTGATCCTGACGGCACCATCATCATAATTCGTGATGTCCAGCTTCGATGCGTTGATCGCCAGCTGGCTGCTCGAAGTCGGACCATGGATACCGCTGCCCGCCGTGAGGATAACCTGCGACGCAGTGATCGCCGTGCTCGCGCTGCTATCGGACGTGATGCTTCCATACGAAGCGTCGATACTCACCATTCCATTGGCGCCGGTCGCGGAGACGGCACCATTCGGGCTTACAAAGGCGATGCTTCCATTATTGGAAATCAGAGACACTGAGCCGCCGTTCGGCGAGCCGTTGGCAGCCACATCACCCTTGATGTAGATGTCACTATCCGCTTCCACATAGATGTCGCCCGGCGCGGCGGCTGAACTGTTCAAGCCGCCTTCGATCTGGATCTTCCCGTGCGAAGAGGCGAGGTCGATGCTTCCTCCGCCGGTCACAATGGCCGCCGAGGTGGTCAGGTTTCCGGAAGCCGCGATCACGAGCGGCACTGGCGTAGCCGCCTTCAGGATGGCCTGCGTCAGCGTGGCGTCCCCCGTGTGCTCGATATAGACGGCGGATGGGCCGGTGCTGCTGCCACCGATGCTGATATTGGTGTTGCCGGTACCGCCGGGTGACGAAGTATACAGTGGCGAGTTCAAGTCACCGATCGGCCCGGTGCCGCCGGTTGACTGCAGGTAAAGGTTGCTGGCGGTAATGGTTCCGGAACCGACTACGCCTTCGTCTCCTCCATTCAGATGCACATTCCTTCCAGAAATGTCCGCGTCCGCAATCACGCCATACAACGTGGTGGTATTCATCACGATATTGCCCGGCCCGGCACTGACGGGACCGTTCACTGTCAGCCTACCGGACGCGTTCAGGGTGATGTCGCCGTCTGCGATGATTCCGGCGGGAACAGAAGAAATGGACGAACTGCCGACGACTAGCCCGCCGGCGTCGGTGAGAGTGATCGAACTGCCGGTGCCGGTGCTGCGTGCAACGACGGTGCCGTCGAATTTATCGATCTTGATCAATCCAGCGGAATCCAACGCAACATTGGCTCCCTGCACGAAAAGGCCGCCGGCACCGGCACCGGTACCGCTGGTTGAAATTCCAGAGGTGCCTCCAGCCTTCAGCGTGACATCGCCGTTCGTGAGAATCGCCGCACCGTTCAGGCTAATGCCTCCAGCGGTGGACGTCAGGATGAAATCGTCGTAGTCGACTGTTTTGTTTCCGATGATTGCACCTGTCGCGAGCGTGATATCTCCCTTGCTCGAGATCGTGACCGGTCCGTTTTTCGGCTGGAGCTGCACCCCCGGATCAAGGGATACTTTCCCCGTGCTGGCTGTACCATAGGCGTTCGCCTTGAACACCATCGCGAGCGCATCACCAGTATTGATAATGTTCGACTTGATCGTGATGTCGTTGTGTGCATTGAGGATCAGCTTCGCGCCGCTAAGCGCATTGAGGCCGCCGAGAGCGGTTGCAGCGGAACTATCAATCACGATATTTCCGTCGCCTGTTCCGCCGGCAATGCTCGTGTCGATCGTCACCGTGGCCCCGCCGTCAATTGCGGTTTTGATCGCCGTGGCATTTACGGTCGAACTTCCGGGATTGTGCGGCTTGAACGTATCAGGAAGCCCTGCCGGATCGATGTTGCTATCGGCCGTGGCAATCGTGATGTTCTCCGGATCGAGCAACCAGTTGCCCCCCTGCCCCATCGGGGCGGACACATCGGGAGCCTGAATGACGTCGAGATGGTGGTGCGCGGAGGTTTCCACGAATCCGCCGTTACCCGACCCGGTGCCGCCACGTACAGAAATCTTGCCGTAGACGCGCGTCGTGTCATCTGCCCAAACCACTACCTTGCCGCCATCCCCATTTTCAATCGCGTCGGCCTTGATCGTTGCTGCGGCCGACACATGGGACATGGCTGCATTCGGCACTTCCGCGCTCTTCCCCTGGTAATCGCCGCCGATGAGCACCGTGCCGCCGCCCAGCTGGCCGCTCACATCCACCTTCGCATCCCCGGTCAGCGCCACCCGCTCACCCAGCACCCGCAACTCGCCCCCCTTGCCCGCACCGGTCGCCGACGTCACGCTGCCCGCTTCCAGCAGCGTATCCCGGCTCGCCTTCAGCACCACCTTCCCGTTCTCCCCCACCACCGCGCTGTCGGCGTTGATGAAGCCGCGCTGCTTGACCAGCGCGCCGTAGATTCCGGTCTTGCCGCCCTGCGCGATGACCTTGCCGAGATTGACCGCTTCATCCTCCGGCGCGCTGATCACCACCTGCAGGTCGGGGTTCATCGTGTCGACCAGCTGCACGCTGCGTCCCGCCGCGAGCATCACGTCGCCCCTGGGCGAAGTGATGATGCCGCTGTTTTCCACGTTCGGCGCAATCAGCACCACCTGGCCGCCGGCCGGGGTCGTGATCGCGCCCTGGTTCTTCAGGCTGCCGGCCTTGTCGCCCGCCTGGAAGTTCCACTTGCCCTTGATGAAGTCGTCGTTGCCGATGTTGAGGGTGGACGCCACCAGGCCGTTGACGTCGACCTGCGCGCCCTGGCCGAACAGGATGCCGTTCGGGTTGACCAGGAACACCCGGCCGTTCGACTGCAGCGCGCCGAGGATCTGGGACGGATCGCCGCCGGTCACGCGGTTCAGGACCGCGCTGCCGGCGTTCTGCTGGATGAAGCGGGTCAGTTCGCCGGCGTTGATCGAGAAGCCTTGCCAGTTGATGATCGCGCCCGGGGTATTGGTTACCGACAGCACATTGCCCTGGGTGCTGAAGCTGGCCTGGCCGTTGATCACCTGCGGCCCGACCGGGTTGGCCGCCGCGCTGCCGAAACAGCCCGCGACCAGCGCCGTCAGCAGCCGTCGTTGCAACTTCCCCTGGCCGCGCGCGGCGGCCCCGATGTTCTTGCTCATTTCCCGCTCCCGCAACTCAGTACGTCAGGCCCAGCCTGACATGCAACTTGTTCTCGCCCCTGGCCGTCGTCGGGCCGCCGTCCAGCACATGGCCCAGGTCCATCTGCAGCGTCATGTATTTGCCGGCGCTCACCCGCAAGCCGAGGCCGGCGCTGCCGATCGACGCCTTCGCGACTTCGCCCGGCAACGGGTCGTTGCGGCGCACGCTCGCGGCGTCATAGAAAGCCAGCAGGCGGCATTGCGCGGCAACCGTCTGCAGGTCGCCGCACAGGTTCGGGGTGTACACCTCGGCAGTGGCGAGGGTGCCGGTATCGTTGGCGATGTCGCGTTCGCCGAAGCCGCGCACGCTCGAGGCGCCGCCGGCGCCGAACTGCTCGCCGGGAACCAGCGCGTCGCGCGTGTACTGGCCGGATATGCCCACGCGCATCTGCCAGTCGCGCGGCAGCGCATGCAGGTAGCCGGCGGCATAGCGCAGCAGGGTGTAGTCGGCCGGCGCGCCGGCGCGCACCCGGTTGAAGTCGGCGCTGCTTCCTTTGCTGCCGCCCGGGATGTTGCGCATGCCGGTGACGCCGAAACTCAGTTCGCCGCCGGTCATGCCGAGGGTGCCGGTATAGGCGATGCTCAGCGGATGCACTGTCACGTCATTGCCCAGCTGCGCGCCTTGCAGCAGCACGTTGTTGCGGAATTCCTTGTAATCCAGCCCGTAACTCAGGCGCGACTCGAAGTCGCCCACGCGGCGCAACAACTGGTTGTAGCGCCCGCCGACGACAGTGCCGCGTCCGCTGACCTGGAGATTGAAGATGCCGGCAAGCACCGAACCGGAGTCGACGTCGGAATAGCTGGCGAACAAGTCGATGGAGTCGCCCAGCGCATACAGCGGAATGTGGTAACCGGCGCCGTACACGCTTACCTGCTTGGGCTTTTCCAAGGTGGTGGTGTACTGCAGGCTCAGCACATGGTCGCGGTCGAGCATGTTGGCGTGCTGGAACTGGAGCGTCAGCTGCGACTCGCCGGTGTTCTTGCTGCCGCTGTTGTCGAGGCTGGCCGCGAGCCGCCATTGCTTGTCATCAACGACCTTCAGCACCGCATTGACGTCGTCGTCGTTGTTGCCGCTCTGCAACTGCAGCGTGGTTTTCTTGGCAGGGTTTTCGTTGGCCAGCTTGAGGCTGGACGATACCTTGCCGAGGTTGGGAGTGCGGCCCGGGACCAGGTCCGGCAGGCTGCGCCGGATATTGTCGGCGCTGAACACCGTATTGCCTTCCACCCGCAGCTTGCCGAGCCGGGTTTCGACCACCTGCAGCCGGACGGCGCCCTGATTCAGCTCCTGTTCAGGCAGTCCGACCTGCACGACGTTGAATCCGAGCGCGTGGTAGGCGGCCTCGAGCGCTTCGAGCGCTTGCTGCACATGGCCGAAATCGCGGCCCTTGCCGGCATAGGGCGCCAGCAGTTTGTCAATGTCCGCTGGCGCGAGGATGGTATTGCCTTCGACGACGAAACGGGTGATCTCGAATCGCCCGATGCCGTCCTGCTGGTCCGCCGCGAGCACGGGCAGCGCCGAAACGGCGAACGCTGCGCCTGCGACCAGACGCATTAGGTGGTGTCTCATTTGTGAAATCTGCCGGGGAAATACTGCGTTCTTGTCGGCGCGGTTTTAGCGCCCTTTCAATATAGCAACTATACGCACGGACTTGAGATTTCTCAAACAAGTTTCACTTTTGGACAGTCGAAATCTTGCATTTCAGCTATCCAGTGAATGTCGTACGCAACACGACGGGCGCGGCCGTCCCGGCGTTTCACCCATTTGGTGCAAGCGACACCGGCGTAGGCGCTCGCGGAACCGCGCCTTTCGGCAACAGTCTGAAGAATTGGCATCCCATGCCAACCCCTTTGACGATCTTCAACAAGAAAAACCGGGAAACTGGCATGGTTAATGCTGTCAGCCAACCCGAATCTCTCGCACGGAAAGGCCTGGGGATGCGGCTCATCAGCAACTTCTTCACCCTTGCGGCCGCCCGGCGCCGCACGTACGAATTCGTCTCGAACCCGGCCTATCTGGCGCGTTTTGCTCTTCTGGCAAGCGTCTACGCGCTCGCCGTCCGGATGTCCCTGCACTTTGCGATCCTGCCGGAAGTCGTCAGTCCGTTATGGCCGCCGTCGGCCATTGCGTTGTGCGGCTGCCTTCTGCTGGGCTGGCGGATCGCACCCGCCATCTGGCTGGGCGCGCTTGTCGGCATGGCTTCGCTCGACCTGCCGATGGCGGCGCGGCTGTTGATCGCCACCGGCAGCATGCTGGAAGCCATCGTGGCCTCGCATCTGGTCCAGCGTTTGTACCGCACGCGTACCGATTTCATTTACCGCGAAACCGCCTTCCGGTTCATTGGCGTCGCGCTGGCCAGCAGCATCATCAGCGCATCGACTGGCGCCGTCGGCGTCGCCCTGTGGCAGCCGTTGTCGACGCCGCTGTTTGCCCAGGTCTGGCTGACCTGGTGGCTGGGTGACGCGACCGGAATGATCGTCGGCGTGCCGCTGCTCCTGGCGTGGAATATCCGCAACGGCATCCGCTGGCGCCCGACGAAAACCCTCGAAATCGCCGCCTTCTTCCTGCTGCTGCCGGCAGTAACGCAGTTCATCTTCGGCGGGTCGCTCGGAACGCTGCCAATGGCTTACCTGACCATTCCCTTTTTCCTGTGGGCGGCGATCCGCTTCAATATCCCGACCGTCAACTGGAGCACTGCGGTGGTATGCGCGGTGGCGGTCTGGAATACGGTGCACGGCAACGGCCCGTTCGCCGTCGCCAGCCAGACCGTTGCGCTGTCGCTCGTGATGATCTACGTGAGCGTGGTCGGCACCATGGGCCTGGTGCTGGCGACAATCGTGTACCAGCGCGGGAACGCGGAATCGCGCCTGCTCGCCGAACGGGACGTTCGCGAGCAGCATGTGCGGGCGCGCACCGATTCGCTGGTCAGCGACATCGAGGCGCGCAAGCGCATCGAGCAGGAGCTCGCCGCGCGCGAGAGACAGCTTGCGGACGCCCAGCAGCTTGCCCAGCTCGGCAGCTGGAACTGGGACATCGCAAGCAATCAGATCGTGTGGTCCGACGAGCTTTACCGCATTTTCGGCGTCCGGCGGGACAGCTTCCCAGTGACGTCGCAGAACATCTGGGAAAGGATTGCAGACGAAGACCGGCCGCGCCTGCAGGAGCTGGTGAATGAATGCATGCGCTCCGGGAAGGCGTTCCAGTCGGAATACCGCATCAACCTGCCGGACGGCACGCAGCGCATCGTGGCGGCGCGCGGCCAGGCAATGCGCGACTCCGCCGGTCATGTCGCGCGCATGTTCGGCACGGCTCAGGACATCACCGATGCCAAGCGGGCGGAGAGCTCGCTGCGGGAAGCGGAAGAACGCTACCGCAAGGTGGTCGAGCTGTCGCCCGACGCCATCCTGGTGCAGCAGGACGGCGTGTTCGTCTATGCCAATCCGGCCGCGGTGCGCCTGCTCAAAGCCAGGACCATGCAGGACATCGCCGGCCGCCCGCTGTTCGACGCGCTGCACCCCGACTATCATGCTGCCGCCCGCGAGCGCATTGCGCAGCTGCAGCGTGGCCAGCCGGTCAGGACCGTGGAGGAAAAATTCCGTGGCCTGGACGGCAGCGAGATCGATGTCGAGGTCAATGCATCGGCCTTCCTCCACGAGGGACGCTTCGCGTCGCTGTTCATCGTGCGCGACATCACCGAGCGCAAGAAGACCGCCGAACAGATGGCCTACCTCGCCCACTACGATTCGCTCACCGGCCTTCCGAACCGGACGCTGTTCCACCAGCGCCTGGAACATGCGCTGACCATTGCCGAGCGCCCCGGCCGCTCGCTGGAAATCCTGTTCCTCGACCTTGACAGGTTCAAGAGCATCAACGACAAGCTCGGACATGCGACCGGCGACCTGGTGCTGAAGGAAGCGGCGACGCGGCTGCAGGGCATCCTGCGCGAATCGGACACCGTGGCGCGCCTGGGCGGCGACGAATTCGTCGTGCTGGTCGAGAACGTGGACGAACCGCACCGCGGCGGCATCATCGCCGAAAAGATCCTGGCCGCCTTCGCGCCGTGCTTCCTGTGCGACGCGCAACCGCTTCAAGTCAGCACCAGCATCGGCATCAGCAGTTTCCCTACCGACGGCACCGATGCCGGGACGCTGCTCAAGAATGCGGATGCCGCGATGTACCGCGCGAAGGAAATGGGGCGCAACAATTTCTGCTATTTCTCGGCCGAAATGAACTTCCAGGCAACGGAGCGCCTGTTCCTCGAAAGCGCGCTCGGCCGTGCGATCGAACTCGGCCAGCTATCGCTGCATTACCAGCCGAAGATCGACGTGCTGACCAACCGCATCAGCGGCATGGAAGCGCTGCTGCGCTGGGAGCATCCGACCCTGGGAACGGTGCCGCCGCAGCGATTCATCCCGGTGGCCGAGGAGATCGGACTGATCCGTCCGATCGGCTACTGGACGATACGGACCGCATGCGAACAGAACAAGGCGTGGCAGGATAGCAGCCCGGTACGGCTGCGAGTGGCCGTCAACCTGTCGCCGCGCCAACTCGCGGACGACACCCTGGTCGACCATGTCGAAGCTATCCTCGACATCACCGGCCTCGACGCGCAATACCTGGAATTCGAAGTCAGCGAACGCGCGGTGATGGCCAATCCGGAAAAATCCATCTCCGTGCTCGACCGGCTGTGCGACCTTGGCGTCACCATCGCGATCGACGGCTTCGGCGTCGGCAATTCCTCTCTTGCCTACCTGAAGCGTTTCCCGATCCGGGCCGTCAAGATCGACAAGTCGTTCATACAGGGCGTGCCGCTGAACCACGGTGACGCAGTCATCACCAAGGCGATCATCAACCTTGCGCACAGCCTCGAATGCAGCGTGATCGCGCAGGGAGCGGAAACCCAGCAGCAATTCGACTTCCTGCGCGAGAACGAGTGCGACAGCATCCAGGGTTTCTATTTCAGCGCGCCAATGCCGGCCGGGCATTTCAGCGACCTGATCCGGGTGCAGTCGAACCTGCATCTGCACTAGTAGATCATCCAGATGAATTCGGTGAGCGTAGGGTGGGTAGAGCGAAGCGAAACCCACCATTTTGACTACGCCCATCGAGGCGTATGGTGGTTTCGCTTCGCTCTACCTCGGCGGCCCCACCGCGACGCCCCCCTACAATCCTTTAAATTTATCTGGATGACCTACTGCAGCAACACGCTGCCGCTATCCCACGCGCGCCGCATCCAGCATCTGCCGCACCCGGCGCCGCATCCGCTCGACATGGGAGCCTTCCCAGTACACCTGCGCGCATCCGGCGCATTCATAGAAGTGTTCGTAGTATTGCCGGCTGTGCTGCGGCACGCGATGCTCGACCGCCTTCTTGTCCACCGTGCGCAGCTCGCCGTTGCAGGACAGGCAGCGGCTGAACGCGCGCACATGCCGGCCAAGCTTGAATCGGTTGATCACCTCCGCCATCTGCGCGTCGCAGGCAACGGCGTGCAGGTAGCAGCCGCGCACGATCTCCTTGCGGATAAGCAGGTCGCGGTCGCGCGTGAGCACCGTACGCTCTTCGTCAGCTGCAATGCGCGCCAAGCCCGCATCGCTGTAGTCGTTGCGGTAAAGCACGTCGAACCCGAGCATGCGCAGGTTTTTCGCGAGCAGCCCGAGATGAGCATCCGCAATGAAGCGAGCGGGCCCCTCGTCCGGCGGGCGAAGCCTCTGTATCGGAGAAATATCGATCGATGTGAACGCGGGGTAGACGCTGATCCGGTCGCCTTCGCACAGCCGGTATGAAAATCCTACCGGTTCGCCGTTCACGCAAATCAGCTCGACCTCGGTATGCGGCACGCCAAGCGCCTCGATCATGTGCTTGACTGTCGCGTCCCGCGAGCAAGGATGGCTGAACGTGTGCTGGCGTTGCCACGGAACGAGGAAGTTGTTCAGTTCGGCATAGAAGCGGAAATAGGCGTTGACCACGATAGGCAGGATCTACAAGCGCGCGAGCCGCGGCCCGGCAGGGTCATTACCTTTGGCCGCGCTGTCGCTGACGGCGGCGAGCAGGCCGGATTGCATATCCGACGCGATGGTGGCCAGGCAATAGGCGTAATCGAGTGCGCTGCGCGCAGCGGGCAGGAACTGCACCCGGGCCAGCGAGAAAACCTGCCGCATATCGCGCGCTGCCATCAGCTGTCGCGCGGCAAAATTCATCTGCCCCAGCAACGCCCGCGAAAGGTTCAGGTGAAGATCGAACAGTTGCCGCGCGCCATCTGCTGCAACACTGCCCAAGCGGGCACTGATGTCATTCCGCGTTGCTGCGAGGGCTGCAGAGTCTTGAAGGGAATACATGTTTTTTCCAGTCCGATGTGTTCGCGCCGGCGGCCACACGATTCTTATTCTATGTGCACGGCAAATGAAATCAAGGAAACCCGGACACGCGACGGGCGATACGTCTTGACAAGTCTGTCCAGCATGCCCGGCACGGATGTTGCGTCGCCCGCTTGATGCCCCTCAAGCTCGTGCAAGTCGCATTCTTCCGCTTCGCCAGCCCCGGGCTTGCAAGGGAGATGCATACCTGCGCTGCAGGTGCACCGCTGAAAAAGGGAAACACGCCATGTCGTACAAGACCATCCTCGTGCACGTGGATGAATCGAGCCATGCAAGCGAACGCATCAAGATCGCCGCCGCCATTGCCATGACGGAAAACGCGCACCTGATCGGCACCGCGGTCACCGGGGCGTCGCGCTACCTGCCGCGCGGCAGTGTCCTTGCCGATGTCGACCCCAGGCTGAGCGCGCCGCTCGACTTCCTGCAGGATCGCGCGATCCGCGGGCTTGAGGAATTTGAATCGGCGGTGCAGATGCTCGGCCTGCCCTCGTTTGAAAAACGCCTGGTGGACGATGAGGCCGGCGGCGGCATCTGCTTGCAGGCACGCTATGCGGATCTGGTCGTGATCGGACAGAACGATCCGCAGGAAGCGACCCCGCTGGTGATGCCCGATTTTCCGCAGTACGTCGTGCTGCATTGCCGCCGGCCCGTGCTTCTCGTGCCGCATGACGGCCGCTTCGATACCATCGGCAAGCGCGTGCTGGTCGCCTGGGACGCGAGCATGGAAGCCACGCGGGCCGTCGGCGACGCGATTCCGCTGCTGCGCCGCGCCCACACGGTGGAGGTGGCAACTTTCAACAGCGATGCGAATCGGCAACCCGGTGCGGAGATTGCACAATACCTGAAGCGGCATGGCATCCAGACCGAGCTGTTGCAGCGGCGGACCGACGGCAATGTGGGGGCGGCGCTACTGGCGCTGGCGGCCGAGCTTGGTTGCGATCTGTTGATCATGGGCGGCTATGGCCACCTGCGTTTTCGTGAAATCGTGCTGGGCAATGCCACGCAAACCGTGCTCGCGTCGATGACGATTCCCGTGATGATGTCCTTCTAGCGCACCGGCATCCAGCTCCGCAGGCGGAGCAGTGTGCAATCGCGATCCGCGTCCCGGTCATCTAAGGCCGGCGCTGAACCGGAACGGCAGGCGCGCCGACCAAGCCTTTCCGCTGCCGCTCAGGCCGCCTCGGGCTGGCGGAAATGCCGGCGTGCGCATGGCAGCACCGCTTCGGCGCTCGGCCGGTCGGCGCCTTCGAGCGCGACGATACGGTCCGCGAGGGCCGGGAAATGCCGGCGCAGGTACACCAGCAGTTCCAGCCGTTCGAAGCCGGGGCCGACGATGAGGATGCTGTGCGCTGCATGCAAGTGCGCAGCGATATCGTCGAAGAAGCGCATGGTCTCCGGCGCCCGGGTGCTGCGGGCGGCGCCGGCCGGCGCCGGATCGGCGCGGTAGGTCCGGATGATGTCGAGAGCGGTGATTTCACTGTCGACGCTGCCAATGCAGGCGTCGGCGTAATCGACCCACACCACATGGTTCGATGGCATGCATGTTCCTTCTTTGAGTTACGGCAAAGCAGCGTGATCGCAGTTCGCTGCTCGTCGCAGGTCTTGACGCAGCCGGCGTGGCCGGGTGCAAGCCGGTCATGCAGCGCACCGGGCAGGGGCCCGGGTTTGCTGATGCGGTCGTGCGTCACGCGTTGCGAGGGTAAGGGAAATACGGACTGCGGACGAATGACGTGGATCAAGGATGCGCCAGGAATGAAAAAGGCCGCAACAAGCGGCCTTTGCTCGATACGCGGCTTTGCGCCGTCGATACGACCATACCCTGCGTCGGCGCGCAGGACGATGGCGTGTCAGAACTCTTCCCACTCCGTGTCGCTGCCGTTGCCGAGGACGCGGCGCGGCCCGGGAACCGTTGCCGCCGGCCGTTCTGCCGGCACAGGAAGCGGAGCGCGGCGCGGTTTGCTTGCCGCAGCCGGGGGAGTCTGCTGTGCGCCGAGCTTGAATACGCTGACCACATGCGACAGGTTCACCGCCTGCTCCTGCAGCGACGCTGCCGCGGCGGCCGCCTCCTCGACCAGTGCCGCATTCTGCTGGGTCACCGCGTCCATCTGGTTGATCGCCTGGTTCACCTGCTGGATGCCATCCGTCTGCTCCTTGCTGGCGACCGAGATCTCGCCCATGATGTGGGTGACGCGCTTGACGCTGTCGACGATCTCGTTCATCGTCGCGCCCGCCTCGTCGACCAGCTTCGCGCCGGTGTCGACCTTCTCGACCGAGTCGTCGATCAGCAGCTTGATTTCCTTGGCGGCTGCGGCGGAGCGCTGCGCCAGTTGGCGCACTTCGGTCGCCACCACCGCGAAACCCTTGCCCTGCTCACCGGCGCGCGCCGCTTCAACCGCGGCGTTCAGCGCGAGGATGTTGGTCTGGAAGGCGATGCTGTCGATGACGCCGATGATATCCACGATCTTCTTCGCCGATTCGTTGATCGAACCCATGGTTTCGACCACCTGCGCAACCACTGCGCCGCCCTTGAGCGCGACCTCGGAAGCCGACGCGGCGAACTGGTTGGCCTGATAGGCGCTGTCCGCATTCTGCTTGACGGTCGATGTCAGTTCCTCCATCGAGGAAGCCGTTTCTTCGAGCGAACTGGCCTGGGTTTCGGTGCGCGCGGACAGATCGAGGTTGCCGGCGGCGATCTGGCGCGAGGCGGTCGCAATGGTTTCCGTGCCACCGCGCACCTCGCTGACGATCCTGAGCAGGCTTTCGTTCATTTCCTTGAGCGCCTGCAGCAACTGGCCGGTCTCGTCGCTGGTCGTGACCACGATATTTTTGGTGAGGTCGCCCGCCGCCACCGCCCTGGCCACGTCCACCGCGTCTGCCAGCGGACGCGCGATCGCGCGCAGCAGCCAGACGCAGATGACGGCGCCGAGCACCACGGCAAACAGCATGCCGCTGATGCAGGAATTGCGCACCCATACGTAGATCGCCTGGTTCTTTTCATACTCCTTTTTCGCCGTCTCGACCTGGTACTGCAGAAGCTTGTTGGCTGCTTCCGTCAGCGGTTCGAACGCGGCGTTCATCGGACCGCGCATGATCTGGGTCGCCTTCGGCACATCGTTTGCTCGCAGTGCCGCGATTGCCGGCTTCAGCCCCTCCTCCAGGAATTTCCTGCGGCTTGCGACGAAGCTGTCGGCGAGCGCCTTTTCCTCACCCGATATTTCGTCACGCATGTCGATCATCAGCTGGTCCCACTGGCTGTTGATGTCCCGGATGCGCTTTTCAACCTCATCCATCTGCCTGGCCACCGCGGCCGGCTCATCCGTCAGCGCTTGCGCGATCGCGAGTTGGTTCTGGTTGATCAGCCTCAGGATGCGGTCGAGTCCGCCCATCGGCACAAGCCGGTGCTCGTAGTTGATATGCAATCCCTCGTTGGCGACATACAGGCTGGACAGGCCGATCACGGCGCCCGAGATGCACATCAGAGACAGAAATCCGACGACAAAGATCAGCCGCGACTTGATGGAGAGATTCCTGAGCATGCCTACCCCTTTGATGTGGTTCTTCGATTGGTCGAAACGACGCCTGTCCGGGATCCCTGCGTGCCGCCGCGACCTCTCGCTTCGCTCGCAGGGAGACGGAGTTGGGGTCCAAAAAAGGCAGTACGGCGTTCGCCAGACCGGCGAACGACCGCGCGTCGGAAAGTGGCAGCGGCGCCGGTAACCCGAGCCGGGAACAGGGTGGCGCTTCGATTATTTATTGACGTGCATCAAGTATAGCGGATGTGTACGCTCGCAGGCCACGGTGTACGAGCTGAAAAGGCGACGGATGAAACGGGGAAAGGAGAAGGCGGTGTGTATCCGCGCAAAATACTCCGCAGGTCCGCACCAAAGGGTGGGAGAACACACAAGCGTGCGGCGGCGCAGGAAGGCGCGCACGCGTCAAACAGGAAGGGCCGTGATACCGGCCTGCCCGACCGGACGCGGAACGTCAGGAGTCGGGCAGGGGTTCGGATGTGTCAGTGAAAATGACTCGCCTGGCCTCCGCTTGCCGGTGCGGCTTCCGCCGGCGGCTTCGGTTTGCCCTGCGCATCGCTCAAGCGGTATTTGGTGCGGCGATCGCCCATCAAATCACGCAGTTCACGGATGCTCATGCCCGTCGTCTCATGCATGCGGATAAGCAGGGAAGCGCCGATCGGCAACCTCCTGTGGCGGATCTTGCTGATCACCGGCGGCGCTACCTCCAGCATGCGCGACAGCGCCGCATCGTTCTTCAGGTTCATCCGCTCCAGCAGGGTATCCAGAAGGCGATTGGGATCGTAGCTTTCCTGGCTTGAAAGCGCGTGTTCGGTCATGATTGGCTCCTAAAAATGGACAACTCATCGTACTTAGGTGTAACAAATGACACCTTGACCTCAATTAAGTTTCCAAGAACAACAGAATTTAATGAATTTTTTGTTGCTGCCTCGCGTTTCTCCCCTGGCATTGGCCGCGCAAGATGCAACGCTCGGGCTGCCCGCTCTGCACGATCTGCCCTAACGCGATAGACCCTTGGTGCGGGATTACGTTGCTGTATTGTTTTCAAAATCGCATGGAACATTTACAAGCAAGCACTGCGCGCACGTCCCGCTCTCCTCACTAATCAGCAAGACCGCACGGGCACAGGACTTGCAACTTCCGACTTCGCACCGGTGCTGCATTTCTCATTCGATTCAGCAACAGGAGGCTGTCATGAATTGGGATACCGTCGCAGGCAACTGGACGCAGTTCAAGGGTAAGGTGAAGGAACAGTGGGGCAAGCTGACCGACGATGAACTTGACATTATTGCCGGTAAGCGCGACCAGCTGGTCGGCAAAATTCAGGAAGCGTACGGCGTCACGCGCGACGAGGCCGAACGGCAGATCGAAGGCTTTGAACGCACCATACATTGAACCAACGCGCAGCGGAGCGCCTCGTCTTCAGGCCCAGCGAATCCTGGATAGAACACGACGTCGTGAAGAGATAGCCGACCGCCGCGATTATTCATCCAGAGGTGAATTCGCCGGCGGCATCGGCAGTGACCGACAGGAGCGAAAGAGATGGGAACCGATCGTACAGGCACCCTGGTCATCTGCGTGTCCCCCGGGCTTAACGGGAGATGGGATGTATCCGAAAAGGGCCTTGAAGAACCGCTTGCATCGTTTGACGATAAGGAGGATGCCTATGCGTATGCCACTGAATTAACGAAATCCAAGCAAGACGCGACTGTCCTGGTCGAGGATGAAGATGGATTTTCACCGCTTCCAATCGACGACGGTGGCATCCGCCAGTCCGGACGCGGCACCCGCTGAAAAGGGCCTTTCCCGGGTGTCCGGATGGCGCCATGAAACCGGGGGTGTCGCGCCGGGGTTGGATAGCGCGTTATCTGCTGCTGCGGCGTTTCCACACAGGTCAACACAGGATGAACCAATCGCCCGGCAGTCAGTCTACTGACGTAGCAACTCTGTCAACATACATAGGAGGTAAACCATGAACTTTATCATCTGGATCGTAGTAGGCGGTATCCTCGGTTGGCTCGCCAGCCTCGTCATGCGGACAGACGCCAGCCAGGGCCTGTTACTGAACATCGTTGTCGGTATCATCGGCGCACTCCTCGGCGGCTGGCTGCTCGCACCGCTGTTCGGCACTGGCACCATCAACCAGAACGACTTCAGCATCTCATCGCTGCTGGTTTCCTTCCTCGGTGCGGTGATCCTGCTGGCCATCGTCAACCTGCTACGCCGCGGCACGCCGCGCTAACGCCGACGTGAAGCGTCGCTGATCCAAAGGCATCTCCCTCCCGATGCCTGGCCGGTGCAGGACCTGCTCCTGCACCGGTTTTTCCCTCCGATACATTTCCCTCTCTTCGGCAATCAGCCGGATCCTTCAGTGCAGCTTTACCGGCGGCGTCACCTTCGATCGAATCCAGTGCGCAAGCGTTTGCGCGGCCATGCGCAGGAAGCCTTGCAGGGACATGATGTGCCGGCGGTACATCAGCCCGTATAGCAAGCGGGCAGCTGCGCCGCCGACCAGCATTTCGCGCTTGCGCATTCCGCCAGAGAGCACGCCGACGGCCGCAAACGGACCGAGCGACACGAGCGATCCGTAGTCGCGATAACGAAATGCCGGCAGCGCGGCTCGCGCAGGGCTCGCCAGCTGCTCCGCCAGAAACTGCGCCTGCTGGTGCGCGACCTGTGCGCGCGGCGGCGCCGCGGCGCCGTTACTCGGGCAGACCTGGCTTGCGCAGTCGCCGATCGCATATACGTGCGCGTCGCTTTCTGTGCGCAGTTCCGGCGTGACGATGATCTGGTTGATGCGGTTCAGCGGCACGCCGAGCGTAGCGCATACAGGCGGCGCCTCGACGCCCGCCGCCCAGACCGTGACGTCCGATGCATGCCGTCCGCCGGCGCTGTCGCAGACGACGCCGGCGTCGACCCGGGCCACCGCGGTGTCGGTGCATACCTCGATCCCCATGCGGCGCAGATATCGCTCCGCCCGCCGGGATACGTACGGGTGAAGCTGCGGCAACAGCCTGCCGCTGCGCTCGATGATGCTGATGCGCACGTCCCGCGCGGGATCGAGCGTATGTAACTTGTAGTGTGCCAGCGTGCGCACGGTATGGTGCAGCTCCGCGGCCAGTTCGACGCCGGTAGCGCCGCCGCCGACGATGACGATATGGACGCCGCCCCGCGTAACGCTTGCCTGCATGCAGCAGGCAAGGAAGCGCTTGCGGAAGACTTCCGCGTCGTACACATTGTCAAGCGTAAGTGAATTTTCCGCGGCGCCCGGGATGTTGAAGAAGTTCGTAACTGATCCGCAAGCCAGCACCAGCTTGTCGTACTGCAGGCTGCGGCCCGGAAGCAGTTCGGCGCCATCATCGCTGCGCCAGGGGCCGAGGTGGAGAGTGCGGCTGGCACGCTCGACGCGCTGCACTTCGCCGCAGATGAACTCGAAGCCGTGATCGGCCGCCTGCGCCGCATATTCGACCTGATGCACCTGCGGATCCAGCTTGCCGGATGCCACGGTGTGCAGCAGAGGCTTCCAGAAATGGGTCGGGTAGCGGTCAACCAGGACAATCCTGGCTCGACCATTCCTGCCGAGGGCCTCTCCCAAGCGGGTTGCGAGCTCAAGCCCGCCGGCACCTCCTCCCACGATCACGATCGTTTCCATTTGCCGCCTCCACACAGATTGAAAATTCCTTGAACATCGCGATGCGCATGCCGGTCCCTGCTTCAGCCTGCCAGTTGGACCGTTGACGGGGTCTTCAATACGGGCACGGGCGGCCGGCACGACTTGAACGCGCTCAGTGCGTCGAAGGTGACGAAGCGCTGCGGTCGCGGCCGCGCACTGCCGTTGCGCTCGACCAGATCGCACAGTTCCAGCATCTGCGGACACCAGATGTCGGCGCCCGAAATGCGCGCGATATCCTTTTCATAGGACGTCACCGCCATGGTCCAGATGCCGGCCTGCTGCGCCGCACGCAGTCCCGGCACGGAAGCGTCGATGGCGACGCAGTTCGCTGCGTTCGCTCCCATCGTACGCAGCGCCAGGCTGTACGGACCGTTGCCGCTCGGTGTGGAAAAATCGGCGCCGCCCACGACCACCGAGAACATGTTGGTGACCGCGGCGCCGAATGCGTGGTCAAGCAAGGCCGTCACGCCTGGCACCGGCATGTCTGTCACGACAGCCAGCTTGCACCCGCTTTCGAGCGCGTCGGCCATCAACTGCGCACAACCGGCGCTGCGCAGCGGCGGCTGCGCCAGCAGGTGGGCGTGAAAGAGCCTGCTCCTTTCGGCCGCCAGCACGGCAGCGCGCGGATCGGCGGCGTGGACACCCAGTTGCTCGAGTGCCGCGCCGACCGCATTCGTCGCGCCGCGCACGCGCGCTGCCGCGCGCCATTGCGCGAGGGACCAGTGCAGGTCGAGTCCGCATGCCGCGAACGCGGCATTGCAGGCGCGCAGGTGCGCGTCTTCGGTATCGAATATGACGCCGTCCAGAGCAAGAGTGATTGCTTCGATTGCCATGATTCCCTCGCGTAAATGGGCGCCGGATGTATCGGCACCGCGCCGTGCTGCCGTCCTTTCACTGTTAATATAAGGGCAAGTAATTTAAAAGAAAAATTAATTTTTCTGACTATTTGATAAGGCCCGTCTTATGTATCACGCAAGCTTCAAGCAATTGCAGGCGCTGCTGATGGTGGCGCGCCACGAGAGCGTCTCGCGCGCCGCCGACGCCTTGCATGTGACCCAGCCGGCGGTGTCCCTCCAGCTGCGCATGCTGGAGGAAGCGGCCGGCACCTCGCTCACGCGGAAGGTCGGCCGCGGCATCCAGCTCACCGCGGCCGGCGAGGTCATGGCGGAGTTTGCCGAGCGCATCCTCCGGCTGTGGGAAGAGGCGGGGGACGAGGTGGCGGCGCTCAAGGGCGTCATCAGCGGCACCTTGCGCATCGGCGCGATCACGACCGCCGAGTACCTGCTGCCGCCGATGCTGGTGCAGTTCACGACCGAGCGCCCCGGCGTGCGCATCAAGCTTCAGGTGGGAAACCGCAACGAAATCGTGAACATGATGGGCAAGCACGAGATCGATCTTGCGATCATGGGCACGCCGCCGCGCGAACTGCGCACCAACGCGGCGCGTTTCGCGCGCCATCCGATGGCCTTCATTGCCAGCCCTGGCCATCCGCTGATGGCCAGGAAACGCGTGACGCTGTCCGACATCATGGAGGCCAACCTGCTCGTGCGTGAACGCGGCTCGGGCACGCGCACCGCGGTCGAGCGGCTGTTCAAGGACGCCGGCATCCCCTTGCGCATCGGCTCCGAGCTATCCTCCAATGAAGCGATCAAGCGCATGGTGGTTGCCGGCCTCGGCGTGGCCTTCCTGTCGGCGCACGCCTGCACGCTCGAGTTCGAAGCCGGCCTGGTGCGCATGCTGCCGATGGAAGAAAACCCTGTCGAGGCGGACTGGTATGTGATGCACCTGGCCGGCGAGCATGTGCCGACGGTGGCGGCCGCCTTCCAGGATTTCGTGATCGAACACGGGCAGGAGGTGGTGCAGCGCCAGCTTGGCGCCTTCCAGCAGCATGCCGCACGCGCCCGCCCGGGCGCGCGCAAGAGCCGGGCCTAGAGCCCTAGCGTCCGGAACTGATCTGTGCGGTGCTGCCGCCCTCCGGAAGCTCGATCGGCTTGACTTCGACGGCCACCACGCCGTCTTCTTTCATGTCGAGCTTGTCGGCGACCTTGGGCGACACGTCGACGATGCGGCCATCGACGTACGGGCCGCGGTCACGGATCTCGACCACTTCGCTCTTGCCGTTTTCCAGGTTGGTCACCTGAGCCTTCGTGCCGAGTGGCAAGGTCCTGCTTGCGGCCACATTCGACTCAGGATCGAACGGCGTGCCATCAGCCATCTTCCTGCCGTTGAATTGCTTGCCGTAATAGGATGCCTTGCCTTTGCGCGCCTTGCCGGAGCGGTCGAGGCTCGGTTTCTTTGATGTTGCCGCTGGGGTAGCGCTCTTGGCCGGTGCTTCGGCCTGTGCGACGGCGCCGAAGCCGCAGGCAAGGACAAGAACAAGCGCGTTGCGATAGCTGTTCGTCTTCTTCATATTGTGCTCCGCCGGAACTGTTTGCCTATTCGATAAGAGCAACAGGCAAAAGGTTCTGGCGCAGCACACCGTCGTTCAGATTGCCGTCAATCCACCGTCCACTGCCAGCTGATGGCCGGTGACGAAGGACGCGTTATCCGAGCATAGCCATAACGCGGCATTTGCGATTTCTTCCGCCTCGCCAAGGCGGCCGATCGGATGCACCTTGACGATGCTTTTTTCGCGCCTCGGCTCGCGCTCCAGCGCGCGCTCGAGCATCGGCGTGCGGATGATCCCGGGGCACACCGCGTTGATCCGGATGCCGGCCTTGCCGTACTCCGCCGCCGCCGTCCTGGTCAAGCCGACCACCGCGTGCTTGCTGGCAGCGTAGATCGGCTGCAGCGGCGCGCCTACCAGGCCCGCCACCGACGCCGTATTAACGATCGCGCCGCCGCCCTGCTTCAGCATCTGTCGGATTTCGTGTTTCATGCACAGCCACACGCCCTTGACGTTGACGCTCATGATGCGGTCGAAAGTGGCCTCGTCGGATTCCGCCAGCGGCAGGTGCTCGATTTCGATGCCGGCGTTGTTGAACGCACAGTCCAGGCGCCCGTGGCGTTCGACCACGTGCGCAACCATGCTTTCGACTTGCGCCGCCTGCGCGATGTCGCACCTGATGAAGAACGCCCGCCCGCCATGCTGCTCGACCAGGGCGACGGTTTCCTCACCGCCGGCGACGTCCACGTCCGCCACCGCGACGCGCGCGCCTTCGCGCGCGAACGCCAGTGCGGCGGCGCGGCCGATGCCTGCCGCCGCACCTGTCACCAGTACCGACTTGCCGTTCAGTCCGTGCTTGCCCATTCTGTTCCGTCCTCCATTCGCGCCGCCCGGTGCGCCCGGGCGGCGCCGCGCATCACTTGTACTTCCTCAGTTCCATCTTGGCGATCTGGTTGCGGTGCACCTCGTCCGGACCGTCCGCCAGGCGCAGCGTGCGCGCCTGCGCATACGAATACGCAAGATTGAAGTCGCCGGAGACGCCGGCGCCGCCATGCGCCTGGATCGCCCAGTCGATCACCTGGCAGGCCATGTTCGGCGCCGCGACCTTGATCATCGCGATTTCCTTCGCCGCCACCTTGTTGCCGACGGTGTCCATCATGTAGGCGGCGTTGAGCACCAGGAAACGCGCCTGGTCGATCAGGATGCGCGCATTGGCGATGCGTTCCTGCGTCACCGTCTGGTCCGCCACCGCGCGTCCGAACGCGACACGCTTGAGCGTGCGCCGGCACATGTCTTCCAGCGCGCGTTCTGCCAGGCCGATCAGGCGCATGCAGTGGTGAATGCGGCCCGGCCCGAGGCGGCCCTGGGCGATTTCGAAACCGCGGCCCTCGCCGAGCAGGATGTTGGAAACCGGGACGCGCACGTCGTTGAAATGCACTTCGCCGTGGCCGTGCGGCGCATCGTCGTAGCCGAAGACCGGCAGGTGGCGCACGATCGTCACGCCCGGGGTATCGCGCGGCACCACGATCATGGATTGCTGCTTGTGCTTTTCGGCGCTCGGGTCGGTCTTGCCCATGAAGATGAAGACCTTGCAGCGCGGGTCGTTGGCGCCCGACGACCACCACTTGCGGCCGTTGATCACGTAATGGTCGCCGTCGCGCACGATGGATGCTTCGATGTTGGTCGCATCCGACGATGCCACCGCCGGTTCCGTCATCGCGAAGCAGGAGCGGATCTTTCCTTCGAGCAGAGGCTCCAGCCATTGCTGCTTCAGCTCTTCGCTGGCATAGCGCTCCAGCGTTTCCATGTTGCCGGTGTCAGGCGCGTTGCAGTTGAACACTTCGGCCGACCACAGCGCGCGGCCCATGATTTCGCACAGCGGCGCGTATTCGAGGTTGGTGAGGCCGGCGCCGCGATGGGATTGCGGCAGGAACAGGTTCCACAGGCCGGCGGCGCGCGCCTTTTCCTTCAGTTCCTCGACGATCGTGGTCGGCACCCACGCATTGCCGGCGGCGCGGTTCTTCTCGATCTCGCCGAAGAATTTCGCTTCGTTCGGGTAGATGTGCTCGTCCATGAAGGCGTTGAGGCGCTTCTGAAGGTCCTTGACTTTATCGCTGTACTGGAAGTCCATGTGTTACTCCATTGAAGAAGTGTGCGCTGCGCGCGGGGTTGTTAGGGGTTGGGGTTGCCTGGGGTGGAATTGCGATTCTCGTTCTGGCTGCGGGGAGCGGGTGGAACGCGCCTTTCCTGAAAGGTTGGGCAGGACGCGGATGGCGTCCTGCCTCCCTTTTCTTCGGTACTGCTATCGTCTCCAGCCACACTCACCTGCCAAAAAATCAGCCGAGCAGATAGCCGCCGTCGACGTTGATGCAGGTGCCTGTCGTATAGCTTGCCGCATTCGACGCCAGGTAGAGCACCGCGCCGGCCATCTCGTCGGGTTGCGCCACGCGCTGCATCGGCACATGCGGCATCAGGCGCTGCAGCACTGCCGGGTTCTGCACCAGCGCCGATGCGAACTTGGTGTCGGTCGCGCCCGGCAGCAATGCATTCACGCGCACGCCGGAGGAGGCGCACTCCTTCGCAAACGCATGGGTCATCGAAATGACCGCCGCCTTGGTGATCGAATAGATGCCCTGCATGTCGCCTGGAATGATGCCGTTGACGGAGGCAACGTTGATGATGCTGCCGCCGCCATTCTTCGCCATCAGCTTCGCACCATTGACGGAACTGAAGAAGTAGCCGCGGATATTCACATCCACCGTTTTCTGGAAAGAAGACAGGTCGGTGTCGACGATGGCGCCGAAGTACGGGTTGGTCGCCGCGTTATTGACGAGCACATCGAGCCGCCCGTGTCTTTTTTCGATCGATGCGAACAGCGCGTCGATCTGCGCCATTTCGCCGATATGGCAGGCCAGCGCCTCGGCGGAACCGCCTGCGTCGCGGATCGCGGCCACCACGGCTTCGCAGCCTTCCAGCTTGCGGCTGGACACGATCACATGCGCGCCGTACGCGGCGAGGGTCCTGGCAATGGCTTCGCCGATGCCGCGGCTGGCCCCGGTGACGAGGGCGATCTTCCCGGAAAGGTCGAACAGGTTAACGTTGGTCATGTTTAACGATAGGTGATGGTATGCGGTTTGCCCAGCCATTCCAGATGGGCATAGTTGTTGAGGTAGCTGAGCGTGATGCGGCCCGGCTGGTAGAACAGCTTGGTCATCGCGCAGTTGACCAGTGTCCAGTTCAGATCGGCCACCTGGCGGTCGGACAGCCCGAGCAGGTGCTGGCAGATAGTGGAAATCGTGCCGCCGGAGGTGAACACGACGATGTTCTGCGACTTGTCCGCGCTGTCGACCAGGCGCTGCAGCGCATCCACGCAGCGCCGCTGGAACAGCGGCCATGGCTCGCGGTAGTCGGCGTCATGCGCGCCGCTCATCCAGCGCGCCATCGCAGCCTGGAAAATCTCCTGGAACGCGTACTTCGCCCTCGGGCTGGAGGCAAGGAAGCGCTTCACCTCTGCCGGATCCTCGAAGTCCGGCCGGTGGCGCACCAGCACCTCGTGGTGGTCGTACTCGTCGAACCCGGGGTCGGTCGTCCACTCGGTGTCGATGCAGTCTGCCTTGGGCAGCACCCCGATGCAGACGTCGGCGGTCTGGCGGTGGCGCTTCAGGCTGCCGGTGACGACCCGATGGAATTTCTGGTGGGAATTGGCGAACCATTCCCCGAGGAGACGGGCCTGCTCCTGGCCGAGCTCCGAGAGCTGGTCATAATTGCTGCTGCCGAATGATGCCTGTCCGTGACGGACGAGGTAAATCTGTCCCATTTCGCCCCTGCTTCCCCTGTGCCTGCGCGGTCTGCGCCAGGTTGTGGAAAGCATATCGCCGGGTATAGAATCGATCAAATGAATAGTTGTTATCGAACTATATAAATTCCATGCATATCTCCCGGGTCGACCTGAATCTCTTCACCGTCTTCGATGCAATCTATACGGAAGGCAGCGTCACGCGCGCCAGCCAGAAGCTGAACCTGACGCAGCCGGCGATCAGCCACGCGCTGGGTCGGTTGCGCCAGATGTTCGACGATCCGCTGTTCGTGCGCCAGGGGCATGCGATGGTGTCCACGCCATTGGCGCGCAGCATCATCGAGCCGATCCGGCTTGCGCTGCGCGGGCTGGAAGTCACCCTCAACGGCGTGCATGCATTCGACCCGGCGACCAGTGAAAAGCGTTTCAACATTGCGCTGCGCGATGTGCTGGAAGCAACCATCCTGCCGCCGCTGATGCTGCGCGTGCGCAGGAACGCGCCGCTGGTCGACATCGCTGCCGGCCATGTCGACCGGCGCGACCTGCAGAGCGAAATGGCGAACGGTACGCTGGACGGGGCGATCGACGTGCTGCTGCCGCTTCCCAACGACGTCATGCGCACCCGGATCTACCAGGATGCGACGGTGGTGGTTGCGCGCCAGGGGCATCCCGCCATCGACGGCGGGATCGATATCGACACCTACCTGAAGCAGGATCACATTCTCGCGAGCTCGCGCCGGCGCGGGCTTGGCCTGGAGGATTTCGAACTGTCCCGCTTCGGGCTGGAGCGCCGCGTACGGCTGCGCTGCCAGCACTACTTCGCGGCCTGCCGCGTGGTCAGCGAAACCGACATGATCCTGACTATGCCGGGACGCTATGCGCAGATCGCCAACGAACAGTTCGGCAACCAGATCCTGCCCTTTCCGATGGAAATCCCCGCCTTCGACGTATTCCTGTACTGGCATGCAAATGTCGACAACGATCCGGCGAACCGCTGGTTCCGGGAGCAGGTGATGCAGGCGGTACGTGGCCGCGACGCGGCGGACTGATCGTCCTTAGCCGCTTGCCCCCGCTGCCTTCTCAGCGCGCAAGCTGCCTCGACGGGGACTGAACGGAAGTGGCAGACCGGTAGCCGACCCGGAATCCGCCCCAATGCTTGCCGTTCACATAGATGGGCGCCGACAGGTCGTGCATCACTTCGCCGGTGTCGCGCTTGTAAGTCTGCAGCAGGAAGGGCCGGGTGTTCGATCCGCAGCGCGAGCCGGTGCGGTCGCTGAAAATGCGCTTGGTGCGGTTGTTCACCAGGTCGGTTTCATAATCCCCGGTGAGGGGATGCGAGAACTTCCTGTTGTGCGTCGGCACATAGCCCTTGCTGTCGACCGTGATCGCGAATGCAAACTGCGGCATGCTCTGCAGGATCGCTTCCTGGATCGGCGGCAGCACGCGGTCGGTGAAGGTGTCGAAGGCGCTCTTGTGCTTTTGCGGGTTGGTGTCGGGGATCGGCTTGTAACGGCGATCGAACAGCGCCGCTTCCGTGATCTGGCCGGATGCGATGGCCTGCTCGAACAGCTTGCCCACCTCGCTCGCCGCACGCTGCGCGACCACACGGATTTCGTCGTGCGAGGTCTGCGCGTCGCTCGCCGTCAAGGCGTCGAACAGGCCCTCGGCGCGTTCGGACAGGATCATCGCCGACTGTGATGCCAGCGGCAATTCCTTCTCGGTCGCCAGCATGTCGTCGCGGATGCGCAGGATCGCCCGCGCGATGATGCCGGTGGTTTCAACGTGATGACCCGACGCGTCCGCAATCTCCTCGATTTCCCGTTGCGACGCCGCGGAGGATTGTTCGATGCTGCCGAGAATGGCATGCACCTTTTCCACGTTTTGCGCGGCTTCCGTCACCCTGCCTGTAAGCGCACTCATGCCGGCGCCCGCGCGTTCCGCTTCCTCGTTGATCTCGCGCACCATCACGCCGATGTCGTCGGTGGCTTCCTTCGTGCGTTGCGCCAGTTGCCGTACTTCCCCGGCGACCACCGCGAAGCCGCGGCCGTGCTCGCCGGCGCGCGCCGCTTCGATCGCGGCGTTCAGCGCCAGCAGATTGGTGCGCGCTGCGATTTCATTGATGACCTCGGTGATGCCGTGGATGCGGCGCGCCTTTTCCTGCAGCTCGCCCATCATGCCCGACGCGGTCTGCGCTTCGTCGCGCGCGCGGCTGATCTGGCGCAGGCCCTGGTCCACCTCGGTGCGCCCGGCCACGCTCTGCGCACGCACGTCGGCGGCGACCATCGACGCCCGCTTCGCGTTGGCGGCAATCTGCTCGGTGGCACTTGCCGTCTGCTGCGCGCCGCCGACGATGTCCTGCGTCGTCTGCAGGTCCTGGTCGATTTTTTTCTTGATGGAGTCGACGAAGTACGAGGTTTCCGCCGCGCCGATCATCAGGTGGTCGATGGCATCGCCGACCTTTTGTGCGAAGGCCGGGGGATCGTCGCCTCGCTTGCCCCGTCCCGCGTTCACAGCAAGAATCCCGGCGGCACAGGCAATGAAGGCTGCGATGAACGGATGCACCACAAGTCCGCCGAGCCACTGAAACGAGGCGATCGCGGCAGCCACGGCAGCTGCGAAGGCAAACAGGATCAGGTAACGAAGCAATGGACGCTGCATTTTTATCACGCTTTCTTTTAGGTCGGCAGGTCGACGAGCATGGGGCAGGCAGCAATACGGCGGCGCGGCCCGACGTGAGGCATGACACCAATCGGGTGCGGCCGCGCCTTGCAGGTATGGGGCAGGACGCGCGGGCCGTCACGACGCCCGGACTTGTTCTCCTGCAAACTGTTGGCCGCTTGCCAGGTTGAACAGGCCGGTGCGCCTGTCGCTCACATCATGCAACTGTTTGTTTACGGCACACTTACACCGGCGCTCAGAGGCACAGGGCGGCTCAGGCGGCGGGCCCGGTCATCTGTTCCGGACGGACCCAGCGTTCGAAATCTTCCGCGCTGACGTAACCGCTGTCCAGCGCAGCCTGCTTGAGGGTGGTTCCGTCGCGGTGCGCGCTCTTGGCAATCTGCGCCGCGCGGTCATAGCCGATATGCGGCGCCAGCGCGGTGACCAGCATCAGCGATCGTTCCATCAGTTCGCCGATACGCGCCCGATTCGGCTCGATGCCCTGCGCGCAGTGGCTGTCGAAGCTGCGCGTGCCGTCGGCGAGCAAGCGTACGCTTTGCAGGAAGTTGTGCACGATGAGCGGTTTGAATACGTTCAGCTCGAAGTTTCCCGATGCGCCACCGATATTCAGCGCGACGTCATTGCCGAATACCTGGCAGCAGAGCATGGTCATCGCTTCGCACTGGGTGGGATTGACCTTGCCGGGCATGATGGAACTGCCGGGTTCGTTTTCCGGGATCGTGATCTCGCCCAGGCCCGAGCGCGGTCCGGATGCGAGCCAGCGTATGTCATTGGCGATTTTCATCAGTGCCGCGGCCACCGTCTTGAGCGTGCCGTGGGCGGCGACCATTGCGTCATGGGCCGCGAGCGCAGCAAACTTGTTGCCGGCACTGCGGAAAGGCAAGCCGATACGGCTTTCAAGTTCCGCGCAGACACGCTCGCCGAAGGCCGGGTGGGTATTCAATCCCGTGCCGACCGCCGTGCCGCCTACGGCAAGGTCGTATAACGCGGGCAGCACGCACTGCACGCAGAAGCGCGCATGGTCGAGCTGGGCGGTGTAGCCGGAGAATTCCTGGCCGAGCGTCAGCGGCGTCGCATCCTGCAGATGAGTGCGCCCGATCTTGACGATAGCGGCGAACGCGGCCGATTTCTGCCCCAGCGTCGCCCGCAATGCATGCAGTGCGGGCATCAGGCTGTTGGTGACCGCGGTGGCGGCGGCAACATGCATCGCCGTGGGGAAAATATCGTTGGACGACTGGCCGAGGTTGACGTCGTCGTTCGGGTGCACCAGCCGCCCGTCCCCGCGCGGCCCGCCCAGCAGTTCGGAGGCGCGGTTGGCGAGCACCTCGTTCATGTTCATGTTGGTTTGCGTACCGGATCCGGTCTGCCACACCGACAGCGGAAACTCTTCCGGATGCTGTCCGTCGATCACCTCATCGGCCGCGCGGATGATCGCATCCGCCTTTGCCCGTTCGAGGCGGCCGAGATCGAGGTTGACTTTGGCGCAGGCCCGCTTGACCTGCGCGAGCGCATGGATCAGTTCCGGCGGCATGCGCTCGGCGGAAATACGGAAATACTCGAGCGAGCGCTGGGTCTGCGCACCCCACAAGCGCTGCGCCGGGACGTCGATCGGACCGAAGGTATCGCGCTCTTTTCTGCTTGAACTCATTTGCGGCTCCCGTGTGGCACCTTTGCGGTTCGATCAGGGAAGCGAGCCGGCGTTCCTGCGCTCGCATGCACGCGGCGATATCCATGCCTCTTGGCAAGCTGAACAGGAAGTGCGTCAGCTTGCGCTGATGGCGGCGGTTGCCTGCAATGCCGGCGATACATGGCGGCTGCGCCTGATTCCTCCTGCGCGCATCATCCAGTAATGGCGGAAAGCATCCCTGATGCCTTCCTTGATCGCCGCATCGTCCCACGGACGGGTGTAGAAGCGATAGATCTCGCCGTGGTTGACCGCGTCGACAACCGAGTCGACCGGCGTTTGCGCCGCCAGCAAGACGCGCACCGTGTCCGGATACAGGGTCTTGACCCGGCTCAGTAATTCATTGCCCGGCAGATCCGGCATGCCCTGCTCGCACAGCACGACCTGGATCGGATGACGAGCCAGCACGTCGAACGCATCCTGCGCGCTCAACGCCGCATACACCTGATAGCCGTCCTGGCGCAGCAGGCGCTTGAGCGCCGACGTCGTGCCCATTTCATGGTCGACGATCAGCAGCGACTGCCCGGGGCCGTCGGCACTGCCGAACGGCAGCAGCAGCTGGGTGCCGTCGCGCAGCAGCTGCCCGCATTCGGCGGCAGGCAGCGGGCGGCTGAAATAGTAGCCCTGCATGAAGTCGCAGCCGTGACGCTGCAGGTAGCCGAGCTGCGCCTCGGTCTCTACGCCTTCCGCGATCACGCGCAGGCGCAGGCTGTGCGCAAGCGATATGATCGACAGCACGATTGCGGCATCGTCAGGATCGGAGGTGATGTCGCGTACGAAAGACTGGTCGATCTTCAGCAGGTCGATCGGGAAACGCTTGAGGTAGGACAAGCTGGAATAACCGGTACCGAAATCGTCGATCGACAGATGCACGCCCATGGACTTGAGGCGGCGCAGGATGTCGACCGCGTGCTCGACATCGTTCATCATCATGCTTTCGGTCAGCTCCAGTTCGAGCAGATGCGGCGCGATTCCGGTTTCCTCCAGCACGGAAGCGATCGTGGACAACAGGTCCTGCTGGTAGAACTGGCGCGCCGACAGGTTCACCGCCACGCGCACCGCGCCCAGGCCGGCCCGCTGCCATGCCACGCTTTGCCGGCAGGCGGTGCGCAGCACCCAGGCGCCGATCGGCACGATCAATCCCATCTCTTCGGCCAGGCTGATGAAGCGCGCCGGCGAGACCATGCCGAGCACCGGATGGTTCCAGCGGATCAGCGCTTCGGCGGCAATGATGCGCCCTGTCCCCAGCTCGGCCTGCGGCTGATAATGCAGTACGAATTCCTCGCGCTCGAGCGCGCTGCGCAGATCCCCCTCCAGCCGCAGGCGCTCCATTGCGCTTTCGTTCATGCTCGACGTATAGAACTGGAAATTGTTGCGCCCCAGCTCCTTGGCGCGATACATCGCGATTCCCGCATGCTTGATCAGCTGGTCGGCATCAACGCCGTCCGTCGGACAGACAGCGATGCCGATGCAGCATCCCATCACGAATTCATGGCCCTCGATCACGATCGGCTCGGCCACCGCGTCCATGATGCGCTGGACCACGGCCGGCGACAGGCCGCCTTCCGCGCGCTCGGGCTGGATGATCACGAATTCATCGGCGCTCAGGCGGGCAATCGTGTCCGCATCGCGCAGCGCGCGGCGCAGGCGGTCGGCGACGATCTTGAGCAGCTGGTCGCCGGCGCGATGGCCGAGAGTGTCGTTGACGAACTTGAAGCGGTCCAGGTTCATGAACATCACCCACACAGGGTGGCCATAGCGCCCGGCATAGGCGCTCGCCTGGCGCAAGCGGTCATGCAGCAGGTTGCGGTTCGCCAGTCCGGTGAGGGTGTCGCGGTTGGCCTGGAATTCGAGCTCCGCCTGGTAACGCTTGGTGGCGGTAATGTCATACAGCGCCACGACGAAATGGTTGACCTCGCCCGTGTCGTCGCGCACCGGGGCGAGATAGGTGTCGCTCCAGAACATGCTGCCGTCCTTGCCATAGCCGCGCAGCACCGCATGGCCTTCGCGCTTGTCCCTCAAGGCGGCAAGCAGTTCCTCGATCTCCGGCTGGTCCCGGTCCTCGGCCCAGAGCAGGCTGCAGCTGCGGCCAAGCACTTCGGACGCACTGTAGCCGGTAATGCGCTCGAAAGCCGGGTTGACGTATTCGATCGGGTAGCGCGGCGCGAGCGCGCTCGTGATGATGACGGCATTCGCACTGGCGTCGATCGCGCGCTGGCGCAGCTGCAGCCCCTCTTCTGCGCGCCTGCGCGCGGCGATATCCTCCCGCAGCATGTCGTTCGCAAGCCGCAGCTCCGCGGTGCGCTGCTCGACCAGCTTGTGCACGCGGCGGGAACGCGAAGACAGCACCTGCGCAACAGCGGCAAGCAGCAGGCTGACCAGGCAACCGGCGAACAGGCCGTAGAGCGAATCGGTATGGCGCTCCGTGAAAAAGGCAGGCGGGGCCGAAATCACGATCCGCCAGGTCCGCCCGGCCACGTCGAAGTCCTGCACCAGGCGCTCGGGCTGGTCATGGAAAAGCCAGCGCGGCAGGAAGGATGCCGGCTCGTCCTGAACGGCCCGGGGTCCTTTGCGGAACGCCAGCGCCTCGTCGCTGAAGGTGGCGTCCGCATAGACGCTGATCGCCAGCCCCGGATCATCGAGCAGCCCGTTGGTGGCGAGGATCTTCCCGATCAGGTCATTGGCGTTGAACACCGCTGCGGTATCGCCGATGGCGGCGCGTCGCCGTGCCTCGACGGAATCGAGGGCGACACCGTGCCGATAGACCGGCAGCACGACCAGGAATCCGCGCAGGCCGCCGCCTTGGGCCAGGGTGAGCAAGCCGGTCGAGGTAACCTTGCCGCTGTCGATCGCGCGGCCGACCGCGTCGAGCAGCTGCAGGTTGGGAGACACGTCCAGTCCGAACGCGACTTCGTTTCCGCGCAAGGGTTCAAGGTATTCGACGACCAGATGGCGCTCGCGCGGCTGCGCCGGAACGGGCTTGCCGTCCTTGAGCTGGGTCAGCGCGAATTCCGGGAACTGCTTGCGCATTTGCGCTTCGTATTCTTGCCGTTCGCTGCCGGGAACAAAGCGATGCAGGTTGAAGGCCTGTACATAGGGATGGCGTTCCAGTAACGGGCTGGTAAAGATCCGGAACTGCTCCCGGCTGACCGGCTCGAAGGTCGCAAACAGCTGGTTCAGGACCTTCAGCACCTGTACGGTGTCTTCAAGTTGCTGCCGGACGGCGACAACGGGACGGTTGGCGCGTTGCTGGAAATCGAGGTTGACCTTGTCGTTCTCGAGGCGGCGCAGGCCGACGAACAGCGCAGTCGTGCTCACGAGACCGATGACCAGCGCCAGGACAGCAGCTGCAGACAGCTTGAAAGGAAGACGGCCTCTTGGCATACGACTCCGGCAACACTTTATTGAAATGCCCGCGCGACGCGGAAGTGCGCATAGCTTAGCCGATTTATTTCTTTATAGAAAGATTGAGTTTTCATCCACACCCTTGTCGCGTCATTGCCGGGGTACGGCAATGCGGAAAAGGCCGCAATGAACTAGAGTGATTTGCAAGACAAGCCACTTCCTGCTGCCCATGCAAGACTACCGCCTTCTCGCCATCTGGCGCATCGCCGCCCCATTGGCCCAAGTCTTCGACGCCGTGCTGGATTCCCTGGCATGGCCGGCGTGGTGGCCGGGGGCGGACCGGGTCGAACAGCTGGAACCGGGCGACGTGAACGGCATCGGCAGTGTTCGGCACTACACCTGGAAAGGCAGCCTGCCATACCGGCTCTCCTTCCGTGCCCGCGCCACCCGTATCGACACCCTGCGGTTCCTGGAAGCCGAGGTGGACGGCGACCTGCGGGGATCGGGCCGATGGGCCTTCAGCCATGAGGCCGGCATCACCACGGTGCGCTACGAATGGTGCGTATGCACCACCAAGCCCTGGATGAACCTTGTCGCGCCGCTCACCCGCCGGGTGTTCGAAAGAAATCATCACGCGCTGATGCATCAGGGGGCAGAGGCGCTGGCGTGCCGGCTCGGGGCACGCCTGGTCGATGCCCATTACGGCGAGCTGCCGTCACAGCCGCAGAAAAACGGCGCGCCGCCGAACTGGCCGGCCGGCGCCTTTGCCGGACTCGTCGCCGGCGCCGTCGCCACCGTGGTCCAGGTCGGGCTGTGGTGGAGCGCGTCGCTGCCGGCGATCGGCATGCTGCTGCGCGACGCGCGCCTCGCCGCGGCAATCGTCCTCGGCAGGGAGGTGCTGCCGCCGCCGGTGGCGTTCGACTGGAGCATCATGCTGGTCGCAACGCTGGTGCATCTGGTGCTGTCTGCCGTCTACGGGCTGGCGCTCGCCCCGCTCGTTGCAGGAAGCCGAACCGGCGTGGCGGCGGTTGCCGGCCTGCTCTTCGGGTTCGCGCTGTTCGCCACGAACATGTATCTCTTCACCGCGCTGTTTCCATGGTTTGAAGCCAGCCGCGACTGGATCACTGCCGCCGCGCATGGCGCGTTCGGCCTCAGCGGCGCAGTCGTGTACAAGTGGATGGAAAGGGAGCGGGCGGCCGGCGCGCGCGTGGCGCGGAAACCCTGGTGCGGTTGAGCGTAGCCGTAGACGAGCCGAGGTCGGTCTGACAAACCTATCCGTAAAGGACGTCCGGCGGGCATCGCAGGACCATTGTGGCCGGGCATGACGGGATGACGCGGTGCCGGCACCGCCGGCAGGACACGGAAGAAGCGCTACGCCTTTTTCTGGTTCGGTTCCGGCAGCAGGCAGGCATCGACGACCTGCAGGTCGTTGTCCTTGGCGAAATTGAGGACGAAGTGATAGGCCAGGGGCTCGAGCTCGCGCAGCGCCTCGTTGACGACCACCGATTTGACGCCGCCCAGGACGGTCGGGCGCACGTAGGGCGAGTAGCGCAAGTGGGCTCCGGGGCCGCGCATCCCCTCCGGGCGGAAACAGGACATCACGCCGCACAGCCGCTCCGCCCAGTCGCTCGGCCGGAACTGCCTGCCGTCGCTGGTAAGGCCTTGGATAAAGAACTCGCGCGCGACGGGCTTCTCGGTGGTGGAATCGGCCATGTGTTCGGCTTCCCTCTAATAGCAGTACTGCCTCCGGGCCGGACGCTGCATTTGCGCCCGGCTGATGTGCCTGCAGTCATTATGAGACGGCAGGCTTCAGTATTCTTGCATATTATATCTTATAGAAGACTTGAAGTGAAACAACATTTCGCACTATGAAAAATGACAATATTTAAGAGTTGGCAACCCGCCGCCAGGCAGGCCGGCACATTCTGATAGGAGAACAGAGAACGCCGCATGTTCCGCAGCAGGAAGGAAACGATCCCGGGAAAATTCATGAGAAGGCGCCGCGCGTTGCTGCGCGTCGACGCCCCGGGACCGGCTTACCCGAGCCAGACCGCGAATGACAGCAACAGAAGCAGCAGCATCCAGAGCAGCAAGGCGCGCCATACCAGCCCCACGGTGCTCTGCAACGCACGCACCGTCGCCTCTTCGCCGGGCGGGGTTTCCGGCTCGATCCCGGTGGTGTCCACCGCGGCGGCGTCGGCAACCGGCACGTCGGCGGCATTTTCGCGTGCCGTGCCCAGGCGCAGGCCCATTGCACCGCCTCCGGCCGACAGGATGATGCCGATCGCCTCATCCTGCCAGCGGTGCGCGAAATTGCGCCACGCGTAGATGGCGTCTTCGAAGTTGCCCACCACTGCGAATGCGATCGCGGTCAGGCGCGCCGGGACCCAGTCGATCCAGTAGAACGCGCGGGCGGCAAAGCGCCCGAACGGCTCGTTCTTCAGGTGTTCCGGCTCGTTCCACGCGCGCGCAAGGTATTCCGCGACGCGATACATGATCGCACCCGCCGGTCCGAGCGGCATCGCGAACCAGAAGAACACGCCGAACACGTTGCGGTGGGTGGTGACGAGCGCTTTTTCCACGGCCATCCGGGAAATGTCGTTTACGCCCAGGCCCGTCGTGTCCTGCCGGGTCCATTCCGCGAGCAGGCTGCGGGCGGCGGCCTCATCCCCGCTGTTGAGCGCGAGCTGGATGGAAGTGAAGTAATGGCTGTAGTGGCGGAAACCGAGGGTCAGGTACACGACAAGGATATTCCATGCCAGCGCGAGCAGCGGGCTGATCTTCGCGCACACCCAGTAGATCGCCAGCGTCGGCACCAGCAGGATCAGCATCACCGCGATCCATGCCATGCGGCCGTGGCCTTCCTGGCCCGCATTGAACGATGCCTCCATGCGCGCTGCCATCTGCTTGATTCCGCCGTACACAGGATTGTCCGCGCGCAGCGGTTTGAGTTGCTCGAAAAGCAGTGCGAAAAGAATGGAGAGAAAGGTCATCGGAGCGAATTGTGGATCCTGTAGGCGTAACGATAACCCAGGGAAAGGCCGGAATCAAACCGGCGCTGGGCATCGGCAGCGGCATCAGGCGCGCAGGAAATGGAACAGATTGCGCAGCATGCCTGCGGTCGCCCCCCAGATGAAAAACCGGCCATAGGGCATCGCATAGAACGTCCGGCGCCCCACTTGCGGCAGGTCGATGCTGCGGCGCTGGTGATTGGCGCCGTCCATCAGGAAGGAGAGCGGCACTTCAAAGATCTCCGCGACCTCGAACGGATCGGCGCGCAGCTCGAACGGCGGCCGCACCAGCGCCACCACCGGCGTCACGCGAAAGCCGGTGCCGGTGAAATAATCCGGCAGCGAGCCCAGCACCTCGATGTGCCGCCGATGCAGGCCGACTTCTTCCTCGGTTTCGCGCAAGGCGGTTTCGATCGCCGACGTATCGGTTTCATCCACACGGCCGCCCGGCAGGCTGATCTGGCCGGCGTGATCATTCAGATGCGCGGTTCGCTGGGTCAGCAGCAAGGTCAATCCCTCGTCGCGCAACACGATCGGCATCAGTACCGAGGCCGGCGTCGGTGCGGCCGTCAGCTTGCGCATCAGGCGCTCTTCGAAGGTCTCCGGCTGCCAGGATGGCGGATTGGCGAAGCGGGCGCGCAACCGGGCTTCAGTGAGGCGTTCCTGCGCCACGGCCGGCTCGCCGGCGTAGGAATCGATGGGGAGTGTTTCGGGATCGAAAATCAATTTGGACAAGACGTGTTCCTTGGCGCGCAGGCGTTTGCAGTCTCGATTCTAGCGTGAATGCGCGCCCTGCCGATGCCGGAACGCGCAGATGAAAAAAGGGCACCACAAGGGTGCCCTTCTTATGCGCTGCAGAAGGCAATTACTCTGCTGCCTGCGCGACCACGCGGCGGTTCGGCAGCTTTTCCTTGATGCGCGCGGACTTGCCGGAACGCTCACGCAGGTAGTACAGCTTGGCGCGACGCACGTCGCCGCGGCGCTTGACTTCGATCGACGCGATCAGCGGCGAGTACAGCTGGAAGGTACGCTCCACGCCTTCGCCCGAAGAGATCTTGCGGACGATGAAGTTGGAGTTCAGGCCACGGTTGCGGCGTGCGATGACGACGCCTTCGTAAGCCTGTGCACGCTTGCGGGTGCCTTCCACCACGTTCACGTTGACGACAACGGTGTCGCCGGGCGCGAATTCGGGGATGTTTTTGCCCAGGCGGGCGATTTCTTCCTGCTCGAGTTTCTGGATCAAGTCCATGTTCAGCTCCTTAAGCCATCATGCCGGCGCTCGTGAAATTGTGTGCCCGGTAGAGGATGGGATTTTACAAATACGGGATGACTCCCGCGCGTTACAACAACTACAGACTGCTCAAAAACTTTTCATCGGCCCGCGTCAGCAATCCTGCCTCGCGCGCCTTCACAATCAGGTCCGGCCGCTTCTTCGCTGTCGCTGCCAGCGCCTGATGGCGCCGCCATTTTTCAATCTCGGCATGGTTCCCGCCCATCAATACCGGCGGCACAGCCATGCCCTCGTATACATCCGGCCGCGTGTAATGCGGACAATCGAGCAGGCCGTTGACGAAACTGTCCTCGACCGCCGACACATCGTCATTCAGCACGCCCGGCAATTGCCGGATCACCGCATCCATCAGCGCCATCGCCGGCAGCTCGCCGCCCGACAGCACGAAATCGCCGAGGCTGATTTCCTCGTCGACGCAGCGGTCCAGCAAGCGCTGGTCGACCGCTTCATACCGGCCGCACAACAACACGACTCCGGGCTCGGTCGTGAACTGCATCACCCGTTCGTGGCTGAGCGCCCTGCCCTGCGGCGACAGATACACAACCCGCGGCTGCGGCAACCCCAGTTCCGCCTGACGCGCTTTCGCGGCCCCGATGGCGGCTTCCAGCGGCTTTGCCAGCATCACCATCCCCGGGCCGCCGCCATAGGGGCGATCGTCGATGGTGCGGTAATTGTCGCTGGTGAAATCACGCGGATTCCACAGCGACAGTGCACACTTCTTTTGTTCGAACGCGCGCCGGGTGATGCCCGACTGCGTGATCGCGGTGAACATCTCGGGAAAGAGCGTGACGACATCAAATTGCATCTCGACCCACTCCCCAGAACAGGCCTTAGTAATCCAGGCCCCAATCCACCGTTATCTTCCTTGCTTGCTGATCGACCGTCTTGACGAATGCGTCGACGAAGGGAATCAGCGATTCTTTCGGCTTGTCGCCTGCTGCGGCTTCCTGCTGCACAACCCGCAGTATCGGATGCGCGCCGTTGTCCATCAGATCGGCCACCGTTCCCAGCGCCTCACCCTGCAGGTTTTCGACCGTCAGACCGATCAGGTCGATCCAGTAGAACTCGTCATCATCCAGCACCGGAAAATGACTGCGCCGGATCTTGACCGTCGCACCCTTGAGCGCCTCGGCCGCATCGCGGTCCGCCACGCCCATCAACTGCGCAACCACGTCTTCACCGTGGACCTTTGCCTGCATGGCGTCGACATCGCGCAGGACGGGCTTGTCCAGCCACCACGTCTTCGCATGCAGCATCGCGTCCGCGTCGGCGGAATAGGGCCTGATCCTGACCCAGCCCTTGATGCCATAGGCGCCGGTCACATGACCAACCAGCACCAGGTCATCGGGGATCATGTTCCCCGCTGCACCAGTGAACGACAAACTTAAGCAGCAGCCTTGCCGGCTTGCTTGACCAGACGGGCAACGGTCGGGGACAGTTGCGCACCGACGTTCTGCCAATGGGTCAGGCGATCCTGGGCGATGCGGAAACCGGCATCATTACCGGCTGCAACCGGATTGTAGAAACCGAGGCGCTCGATGAAGCGGCCATCGCGGCGATTGCGCGAGTCGGTGGCAACGATGTTGTAGAACGGGCGCTTCTTGGCGCCGGCGCGTGCGAGACGAATAACGACCATAATTTACTTCCAAAAAGTATACGGTGACGGAAAAAGCCGGGAATTATAGCCCGCTTCCCCACCTTCCTGCAAGTTAAGTCATGCAACAACGGGAAGGGTAAGCGCCCGCATCGCGGCATGGAGGCCGGAAGACAGGCGTTGCGCGCACGAAGTCTTTCATTACCGGCGATAATGAAAGGGAAGATTTTACCAAAATAGCAAATCCACCCGACGCTTCGCATCCATGCTGCCTCATAAAAACAAGACGCTCGCCGCGTTCCTGGCCGCCGTGTTCGGCGGGCTGGGCATCCATCGCTTTTATCTTTTCGGCAAGAAAGACAAATGGGCCTGGGTCCACGTCCTGCTCTTTCCGCTGTCAGTATTCGCCGGCTTCATCGAAGCGCTGGTGATCGGATTGACGCCCGACGACAAATGGGACGCCGCGCATAACCGGGACTCCGGCAAGAAGTCCGATTCGGGCTGGCCGCTGGCGGTCCTGCTGGTGCTGACATTCGGCGGCGGGGCGACCGCGCTGATTGCCACCATCGCCCGCACCTTCGACCTGCTGTTTACAGGCGGCGCCTACGGCTGAAACGCCGGCAGGAAGGATTCATGCCGGCTACGCGGCGTGGGTGAGCGGATGCTCGACGGGTGGCGTGCCCTCCTTGAACAGCTGCCGGAGCTGCTGGCGCAGCTCCGGCGTATCCTGATGATGATGTACCGCGACCGCATGCTGGACAGCCGCATCCAGAAGCTCCTGGTCGGTATCCGCGGACAAAGCGATGGTGCAGTTCATGTCGCTCGGAAATTCGCGACAATCAATGTACTTGCGGGCCATGATAGCCTCCTCGCGAGGAAAGTATGCGCAACGACACAAAGCCTGCGGGCGCAGGCATGCAGCAGCGAGCACTGCACAGTATCGTTATATGCAGGCAGACCCGGTCCGGCAAGACAGGCGGCGCCTTGCACCATCGTGCTGCGCGCCGCCGCGGACAGTGATCGAATCCGGCGGCGTGCTATTTCTCAGATGGACACGCTGGTCGTCTCGAGCAAGTGGCAGCCGTCCACCCGCCACGCACCGTCGTCGCCCTCTTGCATCCAGAACACCGCGACCCAGACCTTGCTGTAACCGTCAGTGACGCGCACCACCTGGATGGCATCACCGTTGATCACTTCCGGGCTGGAAAAAATCACGCGCTGATAGCGGTAGATCGGAATGTACTCTTCCTTGATCATCCGCATGAAGTTGTCCGGACTGCCGATCAGCATGCGCTTTTCGGGAGTAGTCAGTTCGAAGGCGCCGACCGCATCGTCGTTGGACAGCGCATCAAGCTGGGATTGCACCACCTTGTGGATCGCGATCGCATCCGCCGTCGTGATGCCGTCGATCGCTGCGGCAGTGGTCCACCAGGGTGCACATAGGCTGGCAAGCAGGCTTGCCTTCGCCAGAAATCGTTTCATGATCGCCTCCCGACCAGAAACAAAGAGTGTTAAGGAGATATACGAGAGATTGAAAAAAATGTCACGAGTTCACCGCACATAAAAAAATAAGGCGGTCCGGCGCATGGCGGACCGCCCCACGAACTTTCGACCCGCGGTATCGTCAGAACTGTTCTTCCGTCAGCGCCATCACGCCGGCGCTGCCCTCGACGATCGCCGTGCGATAGCTGGCCGCCTGCGACAGGATGTGATCGGCAAAGAAGCGCGCGGTGCCGATTTTCGCCTGGTAGAAGCTGGCGTCGCCCTCGCCTGCCTTGAGCTTGCGCTCGGCCACCAGTGCCGCGCGCGCCATCTGCCATCCGCCCAGCACGATGCCCGCCAGCTTCAGGTAAGGCACGCTTCCTGCAAACACGCCCTTGATGTCGGACTTCATGTTGGCGACGACAAAGTCAACCACATCTTCCAGCGCCTTCGATCCGAGCGACAGTTGTGCGCGGATCGCGGCCAGGTCGGTGGACGACGAAGCCGACAGCTCCTCTTCGGTACGGCGCACCTGCACCAGGATCGCCTTGGCGGTGGCGCCCGCGTCGCGCGCGGTCTTGCGCCCGACGAGGTCGTTTGCCTGGATCGCGGTCGTGCCTTCGTAGATCGGCAGGATGCGTGCATCGCGGTAATACTGCGCGGCGCCGGTTTCCTCGATAAAGCCCATGCCGCCGTGAACCTGCACGCCGTTGGAGGCGACATCGATCGACATCTCGGTGGACCAGCCCTTCACGATCGGGACCATGTATTCGTAGAACGCCTGGTTGGCCTTGCGTGCCGCATCATCGGCGTGGTGGTGCGCGGCGTCGTACGCCGCCGCCGTGACGTACGCCAGCGCGCGCGCCGCTTCGGTCTGCGCGCGCATCGACATCAGCATGCGCCGCACGTCGGGGTGATGGATGATCGCGACCGGGCCGCTCGAGCCGGCGAGGTCGCGCGACTGGACGCGCTCGCGCGCATAGGCGACGGCCTTCTGGTAGGCGCGCTCGGCAACCCCGACGCCCTGCATGCCGACGGCGAAGCGGGCGGCATTCATCATGATGAACATGTATTCGAGGCCGCGGTTCTCCTCGCCGACCAGCGTGCCGATGGCGCCGCCGTGGTCGCCGAACTGCAGCACCGAGGTCGGGCTGGCCTTGATCCCAAGCTTGTGTTCGATCGACACGCAATGCACGTCGTTGCGCGCACCCAGCGAACCATCCTGATTGACCAGGAACTTCGGCACCACGAACAGGGAAATGCCCTTCACGCCTTCCGGCGCATTCGGGGTACGCGCCAGCACGAGGTGGACGATGTTCTCCGCCATGTCGTGCTCGCCGTAGGTGATGAAGATCTTGGTGCCGAAAATCTTGTAGGTGCCGTCGCCAACCGGCTCGGCGCGGGTGCGAACCAGCGCGAGATCGGAGCCGGCCTGCGGCTCGGTCAGGTTCATCGTGCCGGTCCACTTGCCGGAGATGAGGTTGGCGAGGTAGGTCGCCTTCAGTTCGTCGGAACCGGCCGTCAGCAGCGCTTCGATGGCGCCGTCGGTCAGCAGCGGGCACAGCGCGAACGACAGGTTGGCGGAGTTGAGCATTTCGATGCACGGCGTCGCCACCAGTTTCGGCAGGCCCTGGCCGCCGAATTCGACCGGATGCTGCACGCCCTGCCAGCCGGCTTCGCCGAATGCCTTGAAGGCTTCCTTGAAGCCCTTGGTGGTGGTGACCTTGTCGCCGTCGTGCCAGTAGCTTGGCTCCTTGTCGCCCGCAACGTTGAGCGGCGCAACCACTTCGCCGCAGAACTTCGCGTTTTCCTCCAGCACCGCTTCCACGGTTTCCGGGCTTGCATCTTCGCAGCCGGGCAAGGCATTCACTTGGGACAGGCCGGCGAGTTCGTTAATTACGAACAGCATGTCCTTCAACGGGGCGACATAGCTCATTTGTGACTCCAAAAAGAAATGGCAGGACTGCCGGAATTATTACGAAACCCGGAAAAAAATCCTGTCAGTCTCGCGACAAACCCGGCAAATCCTGCCCGGTATTTAGGTATTGTTGTACGCGGAGCGGGCACATCGTCCCTCCCCGCGTTTTCTTATCAGCCCAGTTCGGAAACCAGTTGCGGCACCACCTCGAACAGGTCGCCCACGATGCCGTAGTCGGCCACGGAGAAGATCGGTGCTTCCGGGTCCTTGTTGATCGCCACGATGGTCTTCGAATCCTTCATGCCGGCCAGGTGCTGGATCGCGCCGGAAATGCCGACCGCGATGTACAGCTGCGGCGCCACGATCTTGCCGGTCTGGCCGACCTGCCAGTCGTTCGGCACGAAGCCGGCATCCACTGCCGCGCGGGATGCGCCCATGGCGGCGCCCAGCTTGTCGGCCAGCGGCTCCAGGATCTTGAAGTTATCGCCCGAGCCCATGCCGCGGCCGCCGGAGACGATCACCTTGGCAGCGGTCAGTTCCGGACGGTCGGACTTGGCCATCTCGCGCGACACGAAGGCCGACTTGCCGGAATCGGCGACGGCCGAAACGGTTTCCACCGCGGCGTTGCCGCCGGTGGCGGCCGCGTCGAAGCCGGTGGTGCGCACGGTGATCACCTTCACGTTATCGATCGCCTGCACGGTTGCGATCGCATTGCCGGCATAGATCGGGCGTTCGAAGGTATCGGCGGAGACGACCTTGGTGATTTCGGACACCTGGCCGACGTCGAGGCGGGCTGCGACGCGCGGCGCGATGTTCTTGCCGTAGGCGGTGGCCGGGGCCAGCACGTGCGAGTAGCTGCCGGCCAGAGCGATCGCCTGCTCGGCGACGTTCTCGGCGAGGCCGTCGGCAAAGTGCGGGGCATCAGCCAGCAGCACCTTGGACACGCCGGCGATCTTCGATGCGGCTTCCGCCGCGCCGCCGGCATTGTGGCCGGCGATCAGGACGTGGACATCGCCGCCGCATTGCGCGGCAGCGGTGATGGTGTTGAGCGTGCTTCCCTTGAGCGAAGCATTGTCGTGTTCAGCAATGACGAGTGCGGTCATGGTGATGTATTCCTGATCTGAATTTGTTTAGATGACTTTTGCTTCGTTCTTGAGCTTGGTGACCAGCGTCGCGACATCGGGCACCTTGATGCCGGCGGTGCGCTTGGGCGGCTCGGAAACGTTCAGCGTCTTCAGGCGCGGGGTGACGTCGACGCCGACATCGGCCGGCTTGACGGTGTCCAGCGGCTTCTTCTTGGCCTTCATGATGTTCGGCAGGGTCACATAGCGCGGCTCGTTCAGGCGCAGGTCGGTGGTGACCACGGCCGGCAGCGTCAGCGACACGGTTTCCAGGCCGCCGTCGACCTCGCGGGTGACGACCGCCTTGCCGTCTTCGATCGACACGCGCGACGCGAAGGTCGCCTGCGGCCAGCCCAGCAGGGCGGCGAGCATCTGGCCGGTCTGGTTGCAGTCGTCGTCAATTGCCTGCTTGCCGAGGATGATCAGCTGCGGCTGCTCCTTGTCGGCGACGGCTTTGAGCAGCTTGGCCACCGCCAGCGGCTGCAGTTCGGCATCGGTCTCGACCAGGATGCCGCGGTCGGCGCCGATCGCCATTGCGGTACGCAGGGTTTCCTGGCATTGCGTCACGCCGCAGGACACGGCCACGATTTCGGTGACCTTGCCGCCTTCCTTCAGGCGGGTCGCTTCCTCGACGGCGATTTCATCAAAGGGATTCATCGACATCTTGACGTTGGCGATGTCTACGCCGCTGCCGTCGGACTTCACGCGGACCTTGACGTTGTAGTCGACCACGCGTTTGACTGGTACCAAGACTTTCATAGCTTTGCCTTTGTAAAGAAACAATTGACGTTAACGTAAACCAAACCGTGATTATATGCAGAACCTGAGCGTGCGACGAAATTTAGCACGACCGTTCTATTAATTGGTAGAGAGTATGCACTAAATCGCACTAAAAATCCAAAGGTCTGACGGTGCTTGGCGCTGGGAAACGGCTCGCGCGCGATGCGTAAAGCCGTGTGAAGCAGTCGAGGGGGGAGAGGGTAATGGAAAGACGGGAGGCGCGTTCTGCGCCAGCGCAGGCTTTATTTGCGTTTCATGAAAAAAGTGAACTCCTTGTCGTTTTCGCTCTGGCCGACCAGTTCGTTGCCGGTCTGCCGCGCGAACGCCTGGAAGTCGCGTACCGAACCGGGGTCGGTGGCCATCACGCGCAGGATTTCGCCGCTCGTCATTTCAGCCAGCGCCTTCTTTGCTTTCAGGATAGGCAGCGGGCAGTTCAAACCGCGTGCATCCAGCTCTTTGTGAAATTCCATGGTCACGCTCTGTAACAAGAAAGAGATAAGGAAATTCTACTCCAAATCCCCGACGCATGGTGCGCCGCAACAAGCAGTGAGAAAGTATTTAACTGCCGAAAGGCTTATTGTGCCGGCAAATCGATGAATTCGACCGGCAGACCGCGCGCCTGCATCCAGTCCGCCATCGCGTAGCCGGTGCCGGCACGCCAGGGACGGAGTTTTTCGGGGGCGATCAGGCGGTAGTCGACCAGTTCGGCCGACAGGCGGATCTCGCCGGAAGCCTTGACGTGGTAGGCGATGATGACTTCGTTCTTGCGGATGAATTCGTAGACGCCGATCAGCCTGATCTCGTCGGCGTCGAGGTTGGTTTCTTCCTTGAGCTCGCGGGCGACGCCCTGCTCCGGCGTTTCGCCGCGCTCCATGAACCCGGTGACCAGGGCGAACATCTTTTCCGGCCACGCGGCATTGCGCGCGAGAAGGATGCGCCCTTCCACTTCCACCAGGGCCGCCAGCACCGGCAGCGGATTATCCCAGTGCGTCCAGTGTCCGTCCGGGCAGGCGAGCCGGATCTTGCCGGCTTCGCCTGCGTCCGCGCGCTCGACGAGCGGCGCGGCGCATTCGGGACAGAAGCGCGGGGTCATGCCGCGGTCAGGCGCGCTCGCGCACCCAGTCGCGGACGCCTTCCAGCGCCTTCGGCAGCCCGGTCGGGTCGGTGCCGCCGGCCTGCGCCATGTCGGGACGTCCGCCGCCCTTGCCGCCGACCTGCTGCGCGACGAAGTTGACCAGCTCGCCCGCCTTTACCTTGGCGGTCGCATCCGGCGTGACGCCGGCGATCAGGCTGACCTTGCCTTCGTTCACAGCGGCGAGGACGATGGCGGCGGTCTTCAGCTTGTCCTTCAGCTTGTCCATGGTCTCGCGCAGCGCCGGCACGTCGGCGCCGTTCAGCGTCGCGGCGAGCACCTTGATGCCGTTGACGTCGACTGCCTTGGCCAGCAGCTCATCGCCCTGCGCCGAAGCGAGCTTGCCCTTGACCGCGGCGAGCTCCTTCTCCAGCGTCCGGACCTGCTCCAGCACGCTGCCGATGCGCGTCGCCAGTTCGGCCGGCGTCGCCTTCAGCGTGCCCGCGACCTGGTTGACGGTCGACTCCAGCGACTGCATGTAGGCCAGTGCGTTGTCGCCGGTGACCGCCTCGATGCGGCGCACGCCGGCGGCGACGCCGCCTTCGGCGACGATCTTGAACAGGCCGATGTCGCCGGTGCGCTGCACGTGGGTGCCGCCGCACAGCTCGCGCGACGAGCCGATGTCGAGCACGCGCACTTCATTGCCGTACTTCTCGCCGAACAGCATCATTGCGCCGACTTTCTGCGCCTCCTCGATCGCCATCACGCGCGCCTGCGTCGGATGGTTGGCCAGGATTTCGGCATTGACGAGCGCTTCCACCTTGCGGATCTGCTCCAGCGTGACCGGGCCGTTGTGGGCGAAGTCGAAGCGGGTGCGTTCGGCGTTGACCAGCGAGCCCTTTTGCTGGACGTGGGAGCCGAGCACTTCGCGCAGGGCCTTGTGCATCAGGTGGGTCGCGCTGTGGTTGCGGACCGTCCTGGCGCGCTTCTCGGCATCGACCTTGGCATTGAGCACGTCACCGACCTTGATCGAACCTTCCATGACCGTGCCATGGTGGCCGAAGACCTCTGCCTGGATCTTCAGCGTGTCTTCGACCAGGAAGCGCGCCGCGGCATTGCGCAGCTCGCCGGTATCGCCGACCTGGCCGCCGCTCTCCGCGTAGAACGGGGTGTGGTCGAGCACGACCACGGCGTCGTCGCCCGAATTGGCCTGTTCGACCGGCGAGCCGTCGAGGTAGATCGCAATCACGGTTGCGGTGTCGTGAATCAGCTTCTCGTAACCGTGGAAGGTGGTCGGGCTGCCGGCGTATTCGAGGCCCTGGGCCATCTTGAACTTGCCTGCCTCGCGGGCGCGCTGGCGCTGCTCGTCGAGCAGCACGTTGAAGCGCGCCTCGTCCACCGTCACGCCGCGCTCGCGGCAGACGTCGGCGGTCAGGTCGACCGGGAAGCCGTAGGTGTCGTGCAGCTTGAATGCGGTGTCGCCGTCGACCTGCTTCGCGCCGGAGGCGAGTGCGCGGTCGAGGATTTCCATGCCGTTGGCGATGGTGCGGAAGAAGGATTCCTCTTCCTGCTTCAGCACCTGCATCGCGCGTTCGCCGTTCTGGCGCAGTTCCGGATAGGCGTCGCCCATCTCATTGACCAGCGCCGGCACCAGCGCATGGAAGAACGGCTTGCGCGCGCCCAGTTTGTAGCCGTGGCGGATCGCGCGGCGGGCAATGCGGCGCAGCACGTAGCCCCGGCCGGCGTTGCTCGGGATGACGCCGTCGACGACGGTGAAGGTGCAGGCGCGGATATGGTCGGCGATCACCTTCAGCGACGGCGACTCCTTGTCGCAGTCGCCGGCGCCGGCGGCATCGACCGCCTTCTTGGCGGCGGCCAGCAGGTTGACGAAGGTGTCGATCTCGTAATTGCTGTGCACATGCTGCAGCACCGCGGTGATGCGCTCCAGGCCCATGCCGGTGTCTACCGAAGGCTTGGGCAGCTTGTGCATCACGCCTTCTTCGTCGCGGTTGAACTGCATGAACACGTTATTCCAGATCTCGATGTAGCGGTCGCCGTCTTCATCCGGCGAGCCGGGCGGGCCGCCGGCGACTTCCGGACCATGATCGTAGAAGATCTCGGTGCAGGGGCCGCAGGGACCGGTGTCGCCCATCATCCAGAAGTTGTCGGATGCATAGCGCGCGCCCTTGTTGTCGCCGATGCGCACGATGCGCTCGGCCGGCACGCCCACCACCTTGTTCCAGATCTCGTAGGCTTCGTCGTCTTCCGCGTAGACGGTGACCCACAGCTTTTCCTGGGGCAGCTTGAATACCTCGGTCAGCAGTTCCCAGGCGTAAGTGATCGCGTCGCGCTTGAAGTAATCGCCGAAGCTGAAGTTGCCCAGCATTTCGAAGAAGGTATGGTGGCGCGCGGTGTAGCCGACGTTTTCCAGGTCGTTGTGCTTGCCGCCGGCGCGGATGCACTTCTGCGCGGTGGTCGCGCGGGTGTACGGCCGCTTGTCGAAACCGAGGAACACGTCCTTGAACTGGTTCATGCCGGCATTCGTAAACAGCAGGGTCGGATCGTCGCCGGGGACGACCGGGCTCGACGCAACGATCGTGTGGCCCTTCGACTCGAAGAACTTCAGGAATTTTTCGCGGATTTCAGACGATTTCATGTTGGGCGGCTTAGATGGGAATGCATTGCAAACCATTGATTATACGTGATAACCCTCTTTCATTGAGACCCTGCAAAGAATGAAAAAGGCGTGCCGGGACAAGCGGCCGGGCCGCGATGGCAAGGAAAGGCTGTTGACAGGCGATCAAGCGCGCGCGTTGACATGTTAACCACCGCGACACGGCGGTCGCGGTGGCTTTCGGCAACACCTGTGCGTGGCAGGGCGCCGCGCGGCGCGGGGAATCAGGCGGACTGCTTGCCCGCGTTATTGTCGATCATCCGCAGGCGCGGCGGCGCTGACAGCGGCTCCGGCGCACCCGGTACCGGGCCTGCCGCGTTTTCCGCCGCCGACCCATGCAGCTTGAAGGCGCCAACCACCTTTTCGAGATGACCGGCGCGCTCCTGCAGCGACTGCGCCGCGGCCGCCGCCTTTTCCACCAGCGCGGCGTTTTGCTGGGTAGTATGGTCCATCTCCACAATCGCCCGGTTGACCTGCTCGATCCCTTCGGTCTGCTCGTGGCTGGCTGCGGCGATGCCGCCCATCACTTCCGTGACGTGGCGGATGCCGTCGACGATGGCCTGCATGGTGGCACCGGCCTCATGGACCAGACGGGTACCGGCGTTGACCTTGTCGACCGAGTCGTCGATCAGGGCCTTGACTTCCTTCGCCGCCGACGCGGAACGCTGCGCGAGGCTGCGCACTTCCGCCGCCACCACCGCGAAGCCGCGTCCCTGCTCGCCGGCGCGCGCCGCTTCGACGGCAGCATTCAGCGCCAGGATATTGGTCTGGAAGGCAATGCCGTCGATCACGCTGATGATGTCGACAATCTTCATCGACGCGGCATTGATGCCGTCCATCGTGCTGACCACCTGCGCGACGATCTCGCCGCCCTTCTGCGCGACCTCGGACGCCGACACCGCATTGCGGTTGGCCTGCAGCGCATGGTCGGCGTTCTGCTTGACCGTGGCGGTCAGTTCTTCCATCGAGGAAGCGGTTTCTTCCAGCGAACCGGCCTGCGCTTCCGTGCGCCCCGCCAGGTCCTGGTTGCCCTCGGCGATCTCGTGCGATGCGATGAAGATCGCATCCGTGCCTTCCCGCACATGGGACACGATCCTGACCAGGCTGTCATTCATGTCCTTAAGCGCCTGAAGCAACCGGCCCATCTCGTTGGTGGTGTCGATCCGGATGCTCTGGGTCAGGTCGCCTTCGGCGATGCCGCGCGCGATCTTCACGCCTTCCTCGAGCGGACGGGTGACGACCTTGCGGATGAACGGGTAAATCACCATCAGCACCGGAATGCAGGTGAGGATGGCGGCGAGGATGGACTTCCAGCGCTGCTCGGCGACGATCTTGTTGACGTTGTCGAGCGAAATCTTCATGCTGACCACGCCCAGCACGCTGCCTTCCGGCACCTGGTGGCACAGCGTGCAGTCCTTGCCGAGGTAGTTCTTTTGCGCAAGCGCCGGCCTGGCCGCGCGCAGGTATTCGCCCTTGCCGTCGGATTCGACCACGACGACCTCCTTGCCGGTCGCCAGCACCTGCTGCTCCACCTTGTCCGGCGTCAGGTTCTCCTGCTCCGAGCCCGGGCCGAATGCCTTCGTCACGCTCTCGCCGCGCAGCACGCGCACGTCGCGGATGGTATCGAGCTGCTTGATCTGGTCGAGGAAGACATCGCGCTGCTTGACGGTGCCGGTCACCATCATGCCGGTCAGTCCGGCCATCGTGACGTCATGCATGCTCACCGAAAAGCCGCGCGCCTGCTCAATCGCGGTTTCACGGTACACATGGTTCTGCCAGAGGATCACGGCGGACCAGACGACGAACAAGGCAGCTCCGATCGTGATCAGCAGCTGCACCCAGATTTTCATGTTGGACAGGCGCATGATTTACATCCTTTCTTGCAACCCTGCGGGCGAGCAAGAGTTCGAACCGCGGACGTTTTATCTAGATGGACGGCACGCCAGCCCTCTGGGCGAGTGCAGGTACGGCGCCGTGACATGCCAATGATCCCCGATCGGTGCTGCGAAAAACTTGATCTAGAGCAATTTTTTCCTTACTAGCATCAGGGGATTGGTTCGCGTGGCTACGAAAAATCCGGTCCGATCAAGTCGATACGATCTGTGCAAAACGCGTCAACGCCCCAGCCCAGCAGCTCCCGCGCCCGTTCCGGGGTATTGACGGTGTAGCAAAACAGCCCGTAACCGGCCTGTCGCACCGCCTGCACCCGCTCCGGCAGCAGGTTCTTGTGATTGGTATGCAGCGCGACTGCCGCCAGCTCGGACAGGCGTTCCCGCCAGTCGGGGGGAATGGCGTCGACCAGCCAGCCGCGCGGGATTTGCGGGGCAGCGTCCTGCGCTTCGGCCAGCGCGTCGAAGGAAAACGAGGAAAACAACGGCAGCGTGCGGTCATTCCCGCCTGCCCGATATGCGGCAAGCTCCGCGGCGAACAGGCGTTGCGTCCATTGCGCGACCACGCGCCCCGTTTCCCGCTCGTGGCCGGGCGCCGGCTTAATCTCGACATTCATCCAGATATTGTTTGCCTTGCAGTAATGAACCACCTGCTCATACGTCGGCACCGGCTCGCCGGCGAACTGCGGCCCCAGCCAGGACCCGGCATCCATCCGCGCCAGTTGCTGCGCGCTGGTATCGCACACCCTGCCGTGGCCGGGAACGGTGCGTCCGAACTGCGGGTCGTGCATCAGGACCGGGACGCTGTCGGCCGACAACATCACGTCGAACTCCACCGCGCGGAAGCCGCGCGCGAAACCGCAGCGCATCGCGGCGAGCGTGTTTTCCGGCGCAAGCGTGCCGCCGCCGCGGTGTGCGATCACCTTTGGATAACACCACATGATTGAACCATCCATGGAATGATCTTCGAGGATACGTAGTCTAATGCCAATCGTTAATTCCCGGCGAAGCAGGTCCGGCGGCCGCAGCGTCAGGCGCCGCCCTTCGCCCTCCTCGCCCTGCCGACCATGCCCGCCGACAGCAACTACCCCGCGCCGTTCGACACCGCGACCTTCCTGATTCCCGCGGAATGGCATGCATTCTCCGACCTGCTCGGCGGGGCAGACACCGGTCTGCTGTGCCTGCGCGACGGCGTGATCATCCATGTCAACGCCCACCTCGCGCAGCAGCTGGGTTATGACGACGATGAGCTGGTCGGCCGTCCGGCGGACTTCCTCTTCCCCCAGGAAAATGCCGGCGCAAGCGGCGAATGGCAAGCGCGCGATCCGGAAAACGCCCGGGTCCGCCTGCTGTCGAAGGGCGGGCGCATTCTGCGCTTTCACCTGATATCGAACCGCATCGACACGCTCAGCGATGCGAGCTGCACCATCTGGGTGCTGAAACCGGAGCAGGCGGCCGGCCATGCCGGGGACGCGAGCCGCCTGATCGCGATCGCGGAAAACCTGCCGGACCCGGTGGTCGTGTGCGGCGACGGCAGCGCGCTGACATTCTGCAGCCAGGCCTTCGAGAACAGCACCGGCGAAAGCAGCGGCGCACTGTCGGACTTCGTCCATCCGGAAGACCGCCCGAAGCTGCTGGCGACGCTCGGCAGCGCCCGCTCGGCGGAATCCGCGGCGGCGCGCGCCGTCGCCTTCCGCCTGCGGCACCGCGACGGCTCCTGGCGCAACATGGCGGCACTCGCCTGCCGGCTGCCGGCCGACGACGAGTCCGACAGCGTGCTGCTGAGCATGCGCGATACGACGCAGGAGCTGCAGCAGCGACAGGCCATCGAAGCGGCGCGGCGGCGGCAATTGCATTACCTGAACCGCCTGTTCCGCCTCGCCCGGCAGCCGCACGGAGACCGCGAGTCGGCGCTGAAGGCGACCGTCAAATCCGCCTGCAAGGCGCTTGGCGTGCAACGCTGCACATTCTGGGAAGCGGCGGGCGAGGACGGGCAGATGCGTTGCGCCGCCGCTTATGACGATATCCGGCAAAACTTCGTCAGCGCAGCGCCGGAACCGGCACTGCAGCCGCTGCTGCAACAGGCGCTGCAGGGCGGTGAAATGGCGGTCAACGACGTCGACCAGGATCCGCGCACCGTGCGGTATTGCGAATATTTTCATGCGGCGGCGGTGAAAGCCCTGATGACGGTGCCGGTCCGGTACGGCACGCAGGCGGCGGGATTGCTGCTCTTTGCAACGGTCGGCCAGGCGCGCGCCTGGCGCAAGGAAGAAACCGACTTTGCCTGCAACGTCGGCGAACTGGCGGCGCAGATCGTCCGGCAGGGACGCGGCAGGCAAGAAGCGCCGCCGCGCGATCCCGCCCATCAGGACAGCCTGACCGGCCTGCCGAACCGGCATTTCCTGTTCGACCAGGCCGGCGACTTCCTGCCCAAGGCGACTGCCGGCGCCACCACCGTCGCCACCTTCTTCATCAACCTTGACGGTTTCAAGCGGATCAACGCTTCGTTCGGCCATGCGCTCGGCGACGAGCTGCTGAAAGCGGCCGCGCTGCGGCTGCGCAATGTGGTGCGCAAGGACGATGTGCTGGTGCGGCTGGGCGGCGATGAATTTCTGCTGCTGGCGCGCAACCTGTCGGACATGCGGATCGCCGACGATATCGCGCAGCAGATCGTCGACACCATGCGCGGCGCGTTCTCGCTGCAGGGACGCGACCTGAAAATTTCCGCCAGCGTGGGCATCGCGATCTATCCCTTCGACGGCAGCGATATCGATACGCTGATGAAAAAGGCCGACATCGCGATGTACCAGGCAAAATCGGCGGGCCGCAACCAGTACCACGTGTTCGCGCCGAAAACCGAAGCGGTCGCCAGGCGCTCCACGCTGGAGGCGGAGCTGCGGCATGCGATCGAGGAGCGCGAACTGCTGCACTACTACCAGCCGCAGATCGAGCTGCGCACCGGCAAGGTGATCTGCGTGGAAGCGCTGCTGCGCTGGCGCCATCCGCGCCGCGGGCTGCTGCTGCCGGCCGCCTTCCTGCCGGTGGCGGAGGAAACCGGCCTGATCCGCCGCATCAGCCATTGGGTGATGAACGATGCATGCACGCAGATGCAGTCGTGGATCGGCCAGGGCATGGACGACTTCACGCTGGCGATCAACCTGTCAGCCGGACAGCTGATGGACCGCTCGCTGCTGCCGGTGCTGGAAAACGCCCTCGACCGCACCGGCATCCCGGCCGAGTGCCTGGAATGGGAAGTCCAGGAAAGCACCGTGATGCAGCACAATACAATGACTTCCTCGCTGCTGGACCGCCTGGCCGACCTGCGGATCGGGCTCTCCATCGACGACTTCGGCACCGGATACTCGAGCATGACGTATCTCCGGCGCTATCCGGTGCGTAAGGTTAAAATCGACAGCAGCTTTGTCGACGGCCTGCCCGGGGAGAAGGAAGACCGCGCCATTACCGAGGCCATCATCTCGATGGCGCAGCCGCTCGGGCTGGAGGTGGTGGCCGAGGGCGTGGAAACGCCGCAGCAGATGGAATACCTGCGCGAGCGCGGCTGCGAC